>FWWL01000243.1_pt1 | contig 158841 bp, 140 predicted proteins | sample 2228331 | NCBI WGS metagenome assembly FWWL01 (sample SAMEA103939775, study PRJEB20133) | metagenome | reverse complement strand
CGGACTCCTGCTGGAGGCTGGACTTCCGCTTTAACATCGGCGAATCCGGCTACCTCCTTGATCCCGGCCTCGACCCCGTGTACACGGACGAGTTCACCCTGGGGTTTGAAAAGCTTTTAAGCCCGCAGATGGCAGCCAGCGTCACGTACGTCTGGCGCGAGCAGCCCGAGGGGATTGAGGATTTGGATCCGGAGTACGACGGCGAGTACCTCTGGGCCAACGCACCCCTCAAGCGGGTGGAGGTGGCCGACGGGCGTGTGTTCACCACCAACGCCAAGTGGAAGGAGTACCAAGCCCTGGAGTTCATGGTGCGCAAGCGGTTCGGGCCGGATGGGTTCCAGTTTATTGCCAACTACACCTACGTTTTGCGGTCCCGCTCCTGGGCACAAACCCGCGGCTTCAGCCAGTTCTCGGGCTACGGCGACCAGCCCGATGCCTTTGACCCGCTGTGGTACGGCAAACCGGAAAGCCCGCATGAGGTGAAGTTCGCAGGTTCCTGGACCGCTCCTTGGAAGACGATCTTTGGCATCACCGCGTTCTGGAGCTCCGGCAACGTGTACACGGCCACAGCACCGGGTGACTTTGGCACGGTACCCCTTGAGCGCTACGGCTCCAGCCGGGTGGGGAACAACTGGGAGGCCGATCTCCACGTCGAGCACCCGGTAACCGTGGGTCCGCTGCGCTTGGCGCTCTACTTCGACCTCTTCAACGCCTTCAACAACCAGCAACCCACTGCCCGCGGTGGCAACAGCGTCTCCACCGCCACCTTCCGCAAGCCCACCGGCTGGCAGGCACCGCGGCAGGTACAGCTGGGGTTCAAGATCGAATACTGAGAGGCGAGCCGATTCATCACGGAAAGGGGGGCCTTGCGCCCCCCTTTTTTCTCGTCGGGTCGAATCCCCATATTCGGTTTTTTGAACAAGACACCAAAGGACCGAATAAAAACCCAGGCTGTCAGCTTTGCGGTTGCCCTTGTATCCGGCATGATGCTTGCTTACCAGTGGCGGCCGGGTTTTGCGTCCGAAAGGACAAAAAGCTTGCCCGGCAAGAAAGGAGGAGTAATGAGGCGCTTAACGTACCTTTTACTGGCCTTCGTGCTGTTGGCTGCGCCGGCTCTGGCGCAACAGCAGTACGGCTCCATCGCCGGCACGGTGGTGGACAACCAGCAGCAGCCCCTCCCAGGGGTCACGGTGACCTTGTCGGGTCCTGCCATGCAGGGCACCCGTGTGGCGGTCACCGACGCCCAGGGGCGCTTCCGCTTTGTTCCGGTACCCCCGGGCAAGGACTACAGCTTGAAGTTCGAGCTTTCGGGGTTTAACACGCTGGAACAAACCGGGATCATCGTGAACCTGGGTAAGGAAACCCCCATCGTGGCGGAAATGTCCCTTTCCCAGTTCGCGGAAGCCATCACCGTCACCGCGGAGAAAATCGTGGTGGACACGTCCAAATCCACCGTGGACACCACCGTGGACTGGACGCTGGTGGACACCCTGGCCACCAACCGCAACTTCCAGACCATGATGCAGATGGCTCCCGGTGTGAAGGCCGGCAACAACCCCTACGTTCACGGGTCCTCCAACGACTCCAACAGCTACCTCATTGACGGTGTGGAAACCACCGACCCCCGCACCAACACCTGGGGCACCGCCATTAACTGGGACACCATCCAAGAGGCACAGATCCAAACCGCTGCCTTTGCCGCGGAGTATGGCCGCGCCACGGGCGGTATCGTCAACCTGGTGACGAAGTCCGGTGGCAACAACCTGTCCTTCACCGCCCGCTGGATCCAGCAGGATGTGGATTGGTCGGCTCGCGGCGGCATTGAAAAGGAAACCGGTCAGAAGAAGCCTCTGACGGCTTCCGACGAGAAGCGGCCTTCCTTCACCCTCGGTGGCCCCTTTGTGAAGGACATGCTGTGGTTCTACTTTGCCTATGAGAAGCGGGACAACCACCGCAACTTCGGCCGCTACGCCACCATTCAGGATGCGGTGAGCAAGACGCAAACCACCGGTCGCACCAACTACGTGGGCCACTACTTCTCCGGCAAGCTCACGTACCAGATCAACCCCAGCCACAACCTGGTTGGGTTCTACAACGAGGACCCCATTACCTTGGATCCGTTGCGCGGTGGTTGGAGCGGTCCCAACTGGAACAGCTCGGCTGAGCAGCAGCAGTTCCAGGGCAGCAACAACGCCTCCCTGCAGTGGTACGGGGTGCTTTCCCCCAACGTCTTTGCTGAGGCCAAGTACCAGTACCACCGTCAAGAGCTGAACGTGACACCGCTCTACGGTGGCTTTGGGCAAACGCCGTTTATGTACGACCTCACCGCCGCCTACTACTACGGCGCCGCTTATTACGACTACCGCTCCAAGCGGGACCGTGACGGCTTGAACCTGGCCGTGTCTTACTACCTGGACACCGCCACCGGCACCCACCAGTTCAAGGCCGGTGCTGAGCTGTTGTGGTTGAAGCCTGAAGTGGGGCGGATTTATAACCCTGCTGGCTACTACCAGACCCGCAATTTGGGTCAAACCCCCTTCCGCCGTTACCTGTGGCTTGACCAGGTTCGGGCCAACAGGACCGAGCAGGATTATCAGGGCATTTACGTCCAGGACCAGTGGAAGGTCGGCAAGGCCACGTTTAACATTGGCGTGCGCGCTGAGGCCACCAAGCTGCGGCAGAACACCGATGACGAGGTCCTGAAGTTCGACTTCAGCGACATGATCGCCCCGCGCTTGGGCTTTGCCTATGACCTCAACGGTGACGCCCTGCGCGTGTCCCTGGGCCGCTTCTACACCCTGGCCTCCAACTACATCGCCGACTACTTCAACGTCATCCCCACCCACCAGCAGCGCTGGGATTGGCGGGGAACCTGCAGCCTAGATGGTCGCAACATCTGGGAGTATCCCGATAGCTGCTGGCGCCTTGTCTATGACGTTCCCACCGCCGCCGGTGGTACTACCCTTGACCCGAACCTCGACCCTGCCTACCAGGACGAGTTCGTGGCTGGCTACGAGAAGCTCATCAACCCGCAGTTTGCTGCCAGCGTGAACTACGTGTACCGTAAAGTTAAGAAAACCATTGACTGGTACGACCCCGAAGACGACGGCGAGGGCATCATCACCAACGTGCCCAAGACCGGCAAGAACTGGTCCGAGTACCAGGCCATTGAGGCGGCCTTGCGCAAGCGCTTCGGCCCCGATGGCTTCCAGTTCATTGCGGCTTACACCTACGTGTTTGACCAGAAGAACTGGGCCGCCAACTGGTGGAACGCCCTGCCCGGCGCCTTCATTGGGCCTTACTCCGAACTGTCCCGCTGGTACGGCCGTGCGGAAAGCAAGCACGAGGTGAAGTTCAACGGCTCCTACACCTTCCCCTTCAAGACCATCGTCGGCCTGTCTCTGTTCTGGCAGGATGGCATCTACTACACCCCCACCGGCACCACGCCTGACGGTTACTCCTACCCGCTGGCTGAGCGCGGCTCCAAGAAGTTCGGCAACCTGTGGGAAGGCGACCTCCACGTAGAGCAGCCGTTTACCTTCAAAGGCGTGAAGTTCGCCGCCTACGTGGACCTCTTCAACATGTTCAACAACCAGTTCCGCACCGCCCGCTACACACGTCAGTGCAGCGTGTACAACCCCAGCACCGGCGCCTGCACTCCCGATTCCGCTTACTTCCGACCCACCGCTTGGCAGGCGCCGCGACGCTTGCAGATTGGCTTCAAGATCGAGTACTGAGGCCGTTCGAAAAACCGAACACACCCCGGGGGCTTCGGCCCCCGGGTTTTTTTATGGCTAGAATGCCCGGGGAGGGTTGGCTGTGAAGCGTTACTTACTCGTTCTTTCCTGCGCCGCTTTTTTGTTTGCGGCTTTCGCCCTCACGCTGGTGCCTCCGTCCACCTCCACCCGGACCGTGGCGGTGAGCCGCTGGTCCTCAAGGGTGAGGCTTTTGCCCAACAGCTGGGCCTTTTCCCCGTGGTTTTTGGCTTCCCGGGTTAAAGTCCCGCAAGAAAACGGCGCTGCGGTGCTGACCGGGAACGTGCCGGTCAAGCTCCCCTCAGGTACTGAGGCAGAGCTTGCCGCCCGCGTTACCGTCAGGGGCGCCGGGCCCCTCCCCCTTGACGCCCGGGATGTCCGCGAAAAAGGCTTGGCGGTAAGCTTCGGTAAGGCCTTGACGCACGCGCTCCCGCCGGAGCTTGCCGGCTCCCTTTGGCAGGCCACCGAAGAGTGGGGCATGTGGTTTCCGCAAGATACGTTCTTTCAAGCTAAAGTTGGCCAAGCCCTGGCCTCTTGGCTTTCCCCATTGGAAGTGAGCGGCGTGCGTTTTACGGCAGCCGACGGCAACGTGCTCCAAGCGGAAGCCCGGGCAACGCTTCGCAGTCTGTCGCAAAAACGCGGCCGGCTGGTGGTGCTGGGGCTGGACGCTCTGGACTGGAGCCTGGTGGATGAGCTTTGCGCCCGCGGGGTCATGCCGCACATGGCCCGGCTCCTCCAGGAGGGGGTGCACGCCGAGCTGGAAGTTCCCCCACCGCTTATTTCTCCAGTGATTTGGACCACCATAGCCACCGGCGTACCTCCCGAGGCTCACGGCATCCTGGACTTCTTGGAACCCGACCCCCAGGGCGGTCCCCCGCACCCAATTTCCGCCAACTCCCGCAAGGTCCCGGCCCTCTGGGAAATCCTGGCCGCCGCCGGACGCAGCACCGCCACCGTGGGCTGGTGGGCCACCTTTCCCGCCCAGGCACCGCCCGGCGGCGTGGTCTACTCCGATCGGCTCACCGAGCAGCTCTTGGGCTTGGCCGCCGATACCCCGGCGTTGGCCGACCCTCCCAAAGCGCAAGAAGAAGCCCAGCGTCTGGCGGTTAAGGCCAAAGACCTCAAGCCGCAAGATCTAGCGCCAATCTTGGTGGTAACGGCTTCCGAGCTTTCGGCCACAGGCGAAGGGGACTGGGACAACCCCATTGCCGGCCTGGCCAAGCTCTGGGCCGCCACCCTTACCGTGGAAAGGCTTACCGCCAGGGAGCTTTCGACTAAGCGGGACGTGCTCTTCGTGTACCTGGAAGGCACCGACACCGTGGGCCATCTCTTTGCCCCCTACCGCCCCCCCGCCTTACCCCAGGTGGATCCCAGCCTTGCCCGGCGCTTTGGGCCGGTGGTGGACCGCTACATGGCCCACGTGGATGGGTGGATTGGGCAAATCCGGGCCCAGCTGGGCCCCGAAGACACGCTGGTCATCGTTTCCGACCACGGCTTCACCTGGGGTTCGGACCGCCCCAAGGTGCCCTCCGGGGCCCACACCGCCACCGCCGTGTGGTGGCACCGGCCGGTGGGCGTCTTTGTGGCGGTTTCGCCGCACGTCACCGTGCCAAAAAGCCGGCAGCGTATGACGCTTTCCCAGGTGGCCCCCACGCTTTTGGCGCTGGCGGGGCTTCCTTTAGGGGCCGAGATGGCGGGAGGCCTGCCGCCCTGGGTTAAGCCGGCCACCGAGGTGAAGGTGCACTACGGCCACCTGGTCGGTCGCCCCAGCCTCAAGCGGGTGGAGCTGCCCCCCGAAGCCCGGGCGGAGGAGCTTGCCAAGCTCAGGGCTCTGGGTTACCTGGGAGGAGAAGGGGGATCTGGGGAGCGGCCCGCCGCCGAAACAGCAAAACCGGCCTCTCCTGCGGCACCGCGCTTCGATCGCGCCGAGTCCCGGCGGCTCAACAACCTGGCTTCCAGCCTGGCAGCAGCCGGCAACCGCTCCCAAGCGGAGCAGGTGTTCCGCCAGGCCATTGCCGCCGATCCCACCTACGCCGCCCCCCACTACAACCTCGCTACCCTCCTCCGCAAGGAGGGGCGCTTCGATGAAGCGGATGCCGAGTTCTGGCGGGCCGTGGACACCGGCATTGCCGATCCGGAAATGACCATCGTGCGCTCGGCCCTGGATTACCGGGAACGCGGGCAAACCCAACGGGCAGCAGAGATGTTCTCCGAGGGGCTCAAACGCTTTCCACGGAGCGTGCCGCTGCTTTTGAACGCCGGGGTATTTTTTGGCGAACAGGGCCAGCTCAAGGTTGCCCGGGACCTCCTCACCAAGGCCGTGGAGCTGGCTCCGGACAACCCCAAGGCCCACCGCAACCTGGCGGTGGCGTTGGAAGCCCTGGGTGACACCGCGGGAGCTCTCAAACACCTGGAGATCGTGCTGCAACTGGACCCGGGCGACCAGGCCGCCCAGGCAGAGCTTTCCCGCCTCCGACGGTCGCCCGGCGTACAATAGCGCCGTGGCGGAACTGGTTTGGGAAGAAGCCGGTAGCGGGCGCAAGGTGACCCTGGAGGAAGGCCCGGTGGGGATTGGCCGGGCTGCCGACAACGTGGTCACCCTCAAGGATTTTTCGGTTTCCCGCCACCACGCCCGTTTGGAGCTGCGGGACCGCAAATGGTGGATTGTGGATTTGGGCTCCACCAACGGCGTGAAGGTCAACGGCACCTACGTCCAGGAAGCGCCCCTAGCCCATGGGGATACCATCCACATTGGCAACTTCCAGCTAACCTTCCGGGAAAAAACCGAAGATGTAAGCACCACCGGCACGTTCCTCCGCCCCCTGGCCCAGTTCCGCAAGGACTTCCCGCTGGAGGAGCGGGAAAGCCCCGCTGCGGTGGCAGTTTCCTCCCGCGAGCGCGTGCTACAAGCGCTGGCGCAGGTGGCGCGCACGCTGCTGGAGGTGGAGGAGCTGGAGCCGGTGCTGGACAAGGTGATGGAGGCGGTGTTTCAGCAGCTCCCCGCCGAGCGGGCTTACATTTTGCTCTTTAACCCTCAAGGGGAGCCGCAGCTGCGCCAGGCCCGCTCCCGCAAGGGCACAACCCTGCAAGAAGCCCCAATTTCCCAGACCATCCTCGACCTGGTGGTGAAGCAAAAGGTGGCGGTGCTCACCTCCGACGCCCAAGCCGATGAGCGCTTTTCCGCCGGCATGAGCGTGCGGTTGCACTCCATCCGCTCGGCCATGTGCGCGCCTTTGTGGCACCGGGACAACGTGATTGGGGTTTTGTTCGTGGACACCCCGCTGGCCACCGGTTGCTTCACCTCGGAGCATCTGGACCTGCTCACCGCCCTGGCCAACTACGCTGCGGTGGCCATTGAGCGGGCGCAGCTCAACGACTTCATCCGCGAGGAGCGGCGCATCCGCGAGCGGTTGGAGCGCTACCACTCGCCGGCAGTGGTGGAAGCCATCGTGAAGGAGCGCCTTACCGGCGCCGAACGGCACGAAACCCGGGAGGTCACGGTGCTCTTTGCCGACATCGTGGGCTTTACCTCCCGCTGCGCGCACATGGAACCACCGGCGGTGGCGGCTTTCCTGAACGAGTTTTTCTCGCTGGCCTCCGATGCAGTGTTTGCCTTTGGTGGTACCCTGGACAAGTTCATCGGCGATGCGGTGATGGCGTTTTTTGGAGCGCCCTTGCCCCAGCACGATCACGCCGAGCGGGCGGTGCGGGCAGCGCTGGCCATTCAAAAGGCCGTGGAGGAGTGGAACCAAACCCGCAAGGAGAAAGGCCTGGATGAGGTGCAGGTGCGGGTGGCACTGAATTCCGGGCCGGTGGTGGTGGGGGAAATTGGCTCCTCCACGCGCGTGGACTACACGGTTTTGGGCAACACCGTAAACGTAGCGGCACGCTTGGAGGAGCAGGTGGCGGAAGCGGGGCAGGTGGTGGTGGGGCCAGCTACTTATAAGGCGCTGAAGGACGTCTTCCCCTTCGCCCACCTGGGGGACTTCAAGATCCGCGGGCTCACCAAGCCGGTGGCGGCTTACCTCTTGGAACGGGAACGCTGTTCGTGAATCTGGTCTTCGTCACCTCGTCCAGCGAAAAGCACCGGGAGGCCCAGGCCATCCTTGGCCTCCCGCTGGAACGGGTGGATCTGGATCTCCCCGAATGGCAGGGCCTGGACGTGGAGGTCCTGGCCAAGGCCAAGGCTAAGGAGGCCTTTTCGCGACTGCAAAGGCCGGTGCTGGTGGAGGACACCTCCCTGGAGCTTGCCGCGTTAGGTGGTTTTCCCGGGCCTTTGGTGAAGTGGCTTTTGGCCGCCGCGGGGGCTCAGGCGCTGCCCAAAATCCTTTTGGCTTTTCCCGACAAAACCGCCTTTGCCAAAACCGCTGCGGTGGTTTTTGACGGGCAGAAGCTCATAAGCGCCCTGGGGCTCGTGCGGGGGACCATCGTGAGCGAGCCCCGGGGCAGCAACGGCTTTGGCTGGGATGTGGTGTTTGCTCCCGATGGGGCTTCCGGAAAAACCTACGCCGAGCTTTCCCTGGAGGAAAAAAACCGCATCTCCCACCGCGCCCAGGCCCTGCGGGCCCTGCGCCAAGCCCTACAGGACCAGGGCTGGACCGGGGCTTAAGGGCCGACCCTCGGCCACCGCCTGCGCATCGGCCAGCAAGTGCTGCCACAAGGCTTCGGCTTTGGCTTCCAGCTCGGCCAGCGTTCCCGAGTTATCCAGGAGGTAGTGGGCCACTTTGCGTTTGGTTTCATCGTCCGCTTGCGCTTCCATGAGCCGGCGCACAGCTTCCGGCGAAAGACCGCTGGCGGCGGCCCGCTCCCGCCGTACGGAGGCCGGCGCGGTGACCACCACCAGCCGGTGGTATTGGCGAAAGGAGCCGGTTTCCACCAGAAGCGCCGCTTCCACCACCGCCACCTGGGGGCCTTGCGGTCGGCGTTCCAGCTCTTCAAGCCAGCGGGTCATTTCCGCCCGCACCAGGGGGTGCACGATGCGGTTGAGCGTGAGCAAGGCCAAAGGGTCGGCGGCCACCAGCGCTTTGAGCTTTTCCCGATCCACCCCCCCTTGGGCGGTCAAAATGCGCTCCCCAAACGCGCGAGCCAGCGGCAAAACCGCAGCCCCCTGGGGGAGGTAAAGCTCCTCCACCACCGCATCGGCATCGCGCACTGCCGCCCCTTTCTGGGCCAAAAACCGCGCCAATGTGCTCTTTCCTGCGCCCAGGCCCCCGGTGAGACCCACCCGCAGCACCTTACCCCCGCCGCAACCGGGCCGCTCGCAGGGTGTTGGCCAAAAGCTGCGCGATGGTCAGCGGCCCCACCCCGCCGGGAACGGGAGTGATTGCCGAAGCCTTTTCCACCACCTCGCTGTACGCCACGTCTCCCACCAGCGTGTAGCCCTTCTTGGAAAGCTCCCCCTGCCGTTCCTGGTCGCCGGGGAAAAGACGCGCCACCATCGCCCGGTCCTCCACGCGGTTGACCCCCACATCCACCACCACCGCTCCCGGGCGTACGTGGGCGGCCCCCACCAGCGCCGGCTTTCCGGCGGCCACCACCAAGACCTCCGCTTCCCGGCAAACCGCCGGCAGATCCGCGGTTTTGGAATGGGCAATGGTAACCGTGGCGTTGGCGGCCAAGAGCAGGGCGGCCATGGGCTTGCCCACGATGTCCGAGCGCCCCACCACCACCGCCCTTTTGCCGGAAAGCTCCACCCCGTAAAAGCGCAAGAGCTCCATAATGCCAGCAGGGGTACAGGGCACAAAACGCGGCCGGCCCTGCCACAGAAGCCCCACGTTTTCCGGATGGAAGCCATCCACGTCCTTTTCCGGCGCAATTTCGGAGAGAAAGCGGGCGGTGGGCAGGTGGGACGGGAGCGGCAGCTGCAGCAAGATGCCGTCCACCTGCGGATTGCGGTTGAGGGCGGCAATGAGCTCGGAAAGCACCTCCGGTGCGGTGTCCGCCGGCAAATGGTGGGTTTCCGCGGAAAGCCCCAGCTCCTGACAGGCCTTGGCTTTGGCCCGCACGTAAACCCCCGAAGCCGGGTCGTTGCCCACCAGGATGGCGTGCAAGCTAGGGACGATCCCCCGCTCCCGCAGCTCTTCGATTTCCCGGCGCAGCCGCTGCCGGATGAGCTCAGCCACCGGTTTTCCTGCCATTACCTGCATGCGTTAGCCTCCCTTTTGAAACACCGAAAGACACGCCACGCGCAAACCCAGGTACCGACGGGCCACCAACGAAAACCCCGCCTTTTGCGCCAGCCCCGCCAGCTCATCGGCGGTCAGGAAGCTCCGGGAAGAAGCCGGCAGGTAGCGGTAGGCTTCGCCGTCCCCCGAAAGCCAGCTCCCCACCGGCTGAATCACCAAGCGCTGCCAGGTGCTGTGCAGCCCCCGGAAGACACAGCCTTCCACCGGGTGAAACTCCAGGATGGCCAAAAGGCCCTGCGCTTTCAAAACCCGGTGTACCGCAAAAAACGCCGCCCCCGGGTCGGGAAAGTTGCGCCAACCAAAGGCCACGGTCACCGCCGAGAAAACCTGCGAACGGAACGGCAGGGCTTGCACGTCGGCCGCCACCCAAAGTGGGTGATGGCCCGGGGCTTGCTTTTTTTTCGCCAACACCAGCATGTCCAGGCAAAAATCCGCCCCCACCGCCTTTCGTGCCGCAAAGCCCAGGGCCACATCGCCGGTGCCACAGGCCAAATCCAGCACCGGCCCAGGGGGTGCCTGGGCCACCGCCCGCCGCAGGTGCTTCCGCCAGCGCTGATCCTGGCCCAGGGAGAGCAAGCGGTTGAGCAGGTCATAGCGGGCCGCCACCCGGGAAAACATGGCCTTTACCGCCTGGGGATCGGGACCTGGCCTCACGGGCCGGGAAGCTACCACGGAAACCTCAGTCCCCTCAAGGACCGGCAATTTCCGGGAGCAAGTCGTGCTCCACCACCGCCCGCGATGCGGCCAGCTCCACAGCGACCGCCTCACGCAGCGGCTGGCAAGCGCTTTTCTCGCGGCCCTGCAGGCTCAGGCGTTCGGCGCACGCTTGGAACGGCTCCACCCACAGGAGCTGGTTGTCCCCCCCGGAGCCATCGGGAAGGGCGGCAAAGCCTTGCCTTCCCGGGATCAAGGCGCGGCCCACAAACCAGGAAGGGCGCGGTACACCCAAAAGGTGCAGGAGCGTGGGCGCAATGTCCACCTGCCCTCCCACCTCATCCACCTCACCGGCCAGGGAAGCGTCAGGGGTGACGATGAAGAAGGGAACCCGCCGGAGGGCGGTGAGCTGTTGGGGGCTCCACTGGATGCGGAGCAGGTTGGCCAGAGGTGCTTGTAAGGGAAAGCCCGCCTCGTGGTCGCCGTACAGCGCCACCACCGTGCGGTCCGCCAGACCGGCCCCGGCCAGACCCTCAAAAAACGCCGCCAAGGCCCCGTCCACGTAACGCATGGCCTGCAGGTAGTTAGCCAGGGCCGGGTCTCCCAAATCCGGCAGCTTCAAGCTCTTGCGACCCTCGGGGAACTCATCAAAGGGGTGATGCAACCCCAGGGTAATCAAAAAGGCAAAGAAAGGCTGCCGGGCTTCCTGCAGCTTGGGAAGGACCCTTTCCAGGAAAACCCCATCGGCCAGCCCCCAGCCGATGACCTCACCGGGCCCCAGTTCCCGCCTGAAGAACGAGCGCTCAAAGCCGTAAGCGGGGTGCAGCACCGCCCGGTTCCAAAACCCCCGCTCAAAGGCGTGCGCGGAAAGCGTGCTGTAGCCCCGGGAACGGAGAACATTCGGCAAGGCCATGAAGCGGTTGCCCGCCCGTCGGAAAGCCACCGCCCCTTCCCCCAAGGCGTGCTGGGAGTTCAAAGCAATGAACTCCCCGTCCGAGGAACGGCCCTGGTTGGTTTGGTCAAAAACCCAGGAAAAGTAAAGGCCCCTCCGCCGCAGGGAGTTCAAGAAGGGCGTAACTTCCTGGCCGTTTACCTCCAGCCCCACCACAAAGTTCTGCAGCGACTCCACCTGTAGCAGGACCAGGTTGTAGCCTGCAAAGCGGCCAAAGGCCGGCCCGGAAGCTGGCGTGGTTCTGGCCCGTTGGGCAAAAAAATTGCGAATTTGCCGCCTTTCTTCTGGGGCCAAACCCTCCCCCACCGCTTCCTTCCAGGTGCGGGCCGCGTCCAAAAGGTGCAGCCCCCAAACCCCCAGCTCCTGCATCCGCATGGTGTAGGAAAAAACCTGGGCTCCCTGCACATCCCTTAACACCCCGCGCACCGCAACAACCACAGGCCATCCTGCGGCCAACAGAACCCCGGCCAAGGCGGCCTGCCGCAGGAAGCGTGGCCAGAAGGGCCATTGCTCCTGCCAGCGCGGCCAGAACCAAGGGAAAAGCGAGCAAAAGCCCAAGACCGCAAACCAAAGGTCCTGAGGTTTGGCCAGCGAGCGGACGCTATCCCACACTTGCCCCAGCTGCCCGGCGCCCTGCCACGCCAAAAACGAGACGATGCTGCCAAAAAACCGCAGGTAAAGGGTATCGGCAAAGGCCAAAACCACAGCCAAAAAGGCCAGCACCGTGGCTGCCCGCGGCCACCACCGGGCCGGCAAAAGGATGAGCGCCAAGGAAAGCAAACACCCCCCCGCCCACAGCATGCCCACCGGCATGGGCGGCCCCACCCGGCCCGCCGCAACCACCACCACTTGCCCCACCACCCACGCAAAAGCTGCAAGCCAAAGCACGGTGCAAACCGGTACCAGCCAGGAAGCCCACCGCCTGCGCTTCCAAACCATCAGGCTCAACAAACCGGTGAAAAGCCCAAGGCCTCCCACCAAAAAGGGGAGGCGGGGCAAGACCCGCACTTGGACTAAGTGCGCTTGACCCGAAGGCGGGGGATACCAGCACACCTGCTCCCGCACCATGGCCAGCTCCAGGAGGTACACCCCGGGTTCCCGGGGAACCCGCACCCGCACCAGCACCAGCTGGGTTTCCCCGGGGTTTACGGTCCCCCCAAGCTCACTGCGGTCACCGTCCCACACCAGTACCTGGCCGCTGAGGTCCCGCCAATGGTAGGAAACATGATCGGAGGTTTGGCTTGACCACGGCTGGTCGCCGGTGTTGGTTACCTCCACCGGAAATGCAACTTGCGCCGTTGCCCACACTAACTTGGGAGGCTGAAAGGCCTCCACCCGCCATCCGGAAGGGCAAGGCGCTGCCAAAACCAAGCCTGCCCACAGGATGAGGCCGAGGGCCGCTAGCCCCCTCATTGGTCGTCCAGGTGTGCCCCCTCCGATGGGGTAGGTGCACCCTTGAGGGTCAGCTGGGTCCCCACCCCGTGCTGAAACACCAGCTCACCACCCAGCATACCGTTGTAACCCACCGCTGCTGCGGCAGCCAACAGCAAGAGCAACCACACCGCCCGCACCCAGGTGGCCAACCGCTCCAGGCGCCAAAGCACGAGCCGTACCACCGCCAGCACGATGAGACCCACCATCACCTTCTCCCCCAGCTCCTCGTGCTGCTCCACCAGTGCCTTGGCCGCTTGGGGGATGACCGCTTCGTCGTGGGCCGCCTCCCCGGAAAGCACCGCCGCCACGGCGGCCAGTGCCGCCAAGACCAAGAGTATGGGAACCACCGGCGAAAGCTGCCGAACCTTCGGGTGCAAGGTGAGGAGCTCAAAAAACAGCGCCAAAAAGCTCAGCGCCACCACAAAATGAACCACCGCCGGATGCAAGGGGTCGGGGAGCCAGGTCATTACAGGCCTCCTTTCACGTTGCCCAGGATTCTAGCAAAGCGAGAAGCACGGTAAGATACCGGCGTGGACGTGCTCATCCTGGTGGTGGCGGCGGGCTGCGCGGTGCTGGGCGGTTTCTGGGGGGTGGTGCGCATGGTTTCCACCGCCGGCGCGCTGGTGGGCGGGGTTTTGGCGGGAAGAGTTGCCGGGCCTCCGCTGGCCACCTGGGCGTTTGGACCCACCGCTTCCCTGGCACCTAAGTTACTGGCTTCCCTTATAGCCGGTGGCCTGGCCTTTTTCCTGCTGCTGCTGGCCGGAGCCGGGGTTCGCAAGCTTCTGGAACGCGTGCACCTCTCGCTCCTGGATCGGCTTCTGGGTGCGGCTTTGGCGGCGGCTCTGGCGCTTTTCCTAAGCGCGGTGCTGCTGGCCCTGGCTTCCGCCGGAGGTTTTCCCGCCCGGGGCCGGGTGAGTGAAACATTAAGCTCGCTGGGAGGGGCGTTTTTGGCCGCTTACAGCCCGCCGGCCAGCAGCGCCAAGCCCAACAGCAAGCCCGCCAAACCCACCAGCAGCGGCCAGCACCCCGAAGGCCCCTGAAGCTGGCGATCCAGGGCTTGTTCCAGCTCCCACCGTAGCTTTTCCACCCTGGGATCGGCAGCCGGCAACCCTTGACGCCTCCAGTTCCCCTCAGCATAATACGGTTACCGTCCAGCCACGTCGGGGAGGCTTTATGGTGGTGAAGGTGTGTTCGGCCGTTCCCCGGGGTGTGGAGGCTTTGCCGGTTCGCGTGGAAGTGGAAGCCCACCAGGGGCTTCCCGGCCTGGTGGTGGTGGGGCTCCCCGATGCCGCGGTGCGGGAGTCCCGGGAGCGGGTAGTTTCCGCCATTCGGCAACTGGGGGCCACCCTTGAAAGCAAATCCCTGGTGGTCAACCTCTCGCCCGCCGAGGAACGAAAAGAAGGCACGCTCTTAGACCTGGCCATTGCCGTGGGGGTGCTGGCCAGCACCGGCTTTGTGCCGTCTAAGGGCATGGGCAATTTATGGCTTCTGGGCGAGCTTTCCTTAGACGGTCAGCTCCGGCCGGTGCGGGGGGTGCTCCCCATCGTGGAAGCCGCCACCAAGCACCAAGCTAAGGTGATCCTTCCAGCGGAAAACCTGCCCGAAGCTGCAGTGGTGAAAGGTGCGGAGGTGCTGGGGGTTTCCCATCTCAAAGAAGTGGTGGCCCTCATTCGCGGAGACGGAGCTGGTAGCTGGACCAAGCCGAAGCAAGTTTCCTGGTGGCAGCCGGAGCAAAGTCGGGAGCTGGATTTGGCTGATGTCGCCGGACAAAGCCATGCCAAAAGGGCTTTGGAGGTGGCCGCTGCGGGCGGGCATCACCTGCTCTTCATCGGCCCCCCGGGCTCAGGGAAGACCATGCTGGCCCAAAGGCTTCCGGGAATCTTGCCGCCCCTGTCGGAAGAAGAGGCGCTGGAAACCACCAAGGTTTATTCGGTAGCCCCTTTAGCTCCCCGGCCCCAGGGCTTGCTTTCCGTTCGCCCGTTCCGCAGCCCCCACCACACCATTTCCGCAGCGGGCCTGGTGGGGGGCGGGCCCTACCCCCGCCCCGGGGAAGTTTCCCTGGCCCACAACGGCGTGCTCTTCCTGGACGAGCTCACCGAGTTCCGCCGGGACGTCCTGGAGGTGCTGCGGCAACCGCTGGAGTCCGGGTGCGTGGTGATTGCCCGGGCTGCAGGGTCCTTGCGCTTCCCCGCCCGGTTTCAGCTGGTGGCCGCCGCCAACCCCTGCCCCTGCGGGTTTTTGGGCGATCCCAAGCGCCTCTGCCGCTGCTCCCCCCAGGCCATCGCCAGGTACCGTTCGCGTCTGTCGGGTCCGCTTCTGGACCGCATTGACCTGCACCTCACCGTGCACCCGGTGCGGTTTTCGGAGCTCTTCACCCAGGGGCGGGGCGAAAGCTCCAGAGCGGTACGGGAGCGGGTGGTGGCTGCCCGGGAAGTACAAAAGAAAAGGCTTGCGGGAACTGGAAGAACTACCAACGCCCAGCTCACGCCGGAAGAGGTCAAGCGCTTCTGCAGCCCGGATGGGCAAGGCCAGAAGCTCCTGGAAGCCGCCATGGAGCGCCTGGGGCTTTCCGCCCGGGCCATCCATCGGGTGTTGAAGGTGGCCCGCACCATTGCCGATTTGGACGGCTCGGAAAGCGTGAAAGCCGTGCACGTCGCCGAAGCTCTAGCCTACCGGGAGCAAGCCATGCCGGCGTAGAATCGTTCCATGGAGTTCCCGGCGGCCACGGTGGAGCACGCCCTGCAGGCGCCTGAGGTGCTGGGCGTGTACCTCACCTCTGCCGATCGGGGAGGTGGTTGGCGGGGGTTTTTTGGGGAAGCCGCCAGCCGGGTCCCCGCCCCCTTTTGGCTTTACGGCGACGATGAGCGCACCATCGTCACCCTGGGCTTCCCCTTTCAGGTGACCTCCTCGTGGGAGGGGTTTTGTCGGGAGCTGGCCCGACTTTTGGAGCTGGAAGCTCGCTACCGTCTGGCCAGGCTTCAGGGGCAAAGCTTCGACAAGCAACCGCTGGTCAAAAAACGCGAGGAGCTTCTGGCGCTGGCCACCCCCCTTTTGGCCCACGCCCTGGAGCAGGATTTTGGCCGGCTCTTCCCAGAAATCCTGTGGCTGGCCCTTTCCCGCGAAACCGCCTTGCGGTTTTCTGACCTGCGCGGGGAGGTGGTGTCCTGGGCCCCCGGGACCGGAAAGCTCGACCTGGCCAAGATCACCTACCTGGCCGCGCAAAGGGTGGTGGAAGTCCTGGAAAACGCCGAGCAGCAAGCGGTGCACTGGCTGAAAAGCGCGGCCCCCTGGGTCAACCCCGAGACCGGCCGTCGTTTTGGCCAGCTCCTCCGCCAGGACCTAGTTCCCTTCGTAAGCCTGCAAGCCACCCGGGATCAGCAGGAGCTGGACCTCTTCCTGGCGGGCAGGCTGGGCCTGGAGCCCGCGCAGTTCCGCCGGGTGGTGGCGGAAAAGGCCGAAGCGCTGGACGTTCTCCGCCAGAAGGACCCGGGCTTTTTGGAAACGCTGGCGCTTTTGGACGAAGAAGCGCCCTCACTACCTTCGGTCCGGCTGCTGTTCCACCCACCAACCCTGCGTTTGCTTTCGGTTTGGCGACACCCGGCAACGCCCAGGCTTTCCGCCGAGCTCTTTTCCCTGCTGGAGGACCTAGGGGGCCGCCTGCGGCGCTTCGAGGTGGTGGCTGCCCTGCGGGCGCGGATCCTGCCGGTGGCCAGCTCCGGCTCCCGGTTGGTGGCCAAGAGCGGCAGCCAGGTGGTGCGGCTTTCGCCCTCGGTGCGGGCCTTCGATTTCACCTCGCCCACGGTGGTGCCTTCCGCAGTGCGCCGCTACGGCCTGGTGTACGACCTGGTGGAGTTCACGCAAATCCTGGAGGACTTGCGCCGGCGGGGTTTGCGGGCGGAGCTGGAAGCCCTGCGCTTTATGCTCCGCTTCCAGTACGAGTGGGAAAAGCTGCGCACCGAACACCGCCTCCGCCTGGAGAAGTTCCTCGGGGACGGCGCCTTTTACTCCTGCCGCAGCGCCCAGAGCCTCTTTTTTGCGGCGGTGCAGGGGCGGCTCATTTACGAGGAGCTGCGGGAGCAGGGGTGCCCCTTTAACCACGGGCTCCGCATGGCCCTCAACGTGGGCACCTACCACCTTCTCCCCATGATGGGCGGGCAAAAGGTGAGCTTCGAGTTCTTCGGCCAGGGCCTGGTGGAGCTGTCACGCCTCACCACCGGCAAAAGCCCCAAGGAGGTAGAGGACATTGCCGACTTCCTGGTGGCCCGGGGCTACGACCTGCACAAGGTGCTGGAGTTTCTGGAACCGGTGCGCCACGAATCGAGGCTTCCCGAGTTTGCCCAGGAACGCCCCTACGCCGCGTACCTTTTGGAAAACGGCGAGCTGCAAAACCTGGGCACGGTTTTAACCGAGGCGTTTCTGCGGGAGCTGGAGCTGGAGTGGAGCAACCCCCGCCTGGGCCAGGTGGAAGCCTGGGGCCTGCCTTGGCTTGTGGTGATGGCCGGGATGGGCGGCACCGGGCCCTGGGCGGGGTTGCGCTTTTTGGGGGTCATTCACCCCAAGGGTTTGGAGCCGTTCCCGCTTTACGAGATGGTGGCCTGGCGGCAGGCACCTCCCGGGCTTGCCATGCTCCCACCTGGAACTCCGCTGTTAAGCACCCTGCGAAGCCTGGCCCAGGGGGTTTCCCCGGTTTCCCAGAGTGCGGCCAGCGAGGAGCTGGACCCCCGCCTTTGCGTGGCCTCAAGCCTGGAAGACGATGGCCGCCGGGCGTGGTATTTAGGCCTTTGGTACGAGGAAACCGATGCCCTCCACGCCGCCTTCCGGGTACCGCTGGTGCCTTCCGGGTTGCAGGAGGGCGAGCCCTTTGAAGCGTGGCTGTTCCGCAACCGCGAGGAGCTGGCCAAGCTCTACCAGGCCCTCCGCCGCAAATCGGTGGGCGCCATGCTCCCCCTCGACCACCTGCGCCACCGGGAAGGCTACTTTGCCTGCTTGCTTTCAGCGCCCCACCGCTCGCCCCGCTAGCGCAAGACCCAAACCACTTCTCCCTTGGGAGAAACCAACCACAGCACCTCGTTGTGGAAGGAAACCAAGAAGCCCTCGGCAAACTCACCGCGGAACGTATTCACCTTTTCGTCCTTTTCCCCCAGCTTGGCGGTCCACCGCAGCGAACCCGTGGCTGGATCCACAAGGCTCAGCGTGCCATCGTCGCAACCTACCAAAAGACCACCTTTGACCTTTTCCACGAAGTTCACCTCTTCACCAAAGCGGTGCTCCCAGACCACCTGGCCGGTGGCCAGGTCCACGCCGTAAACCATTTGCTCGGGCTTCTTCACCCCCTTGCGCTCGAGCTGCAGCGCCACCACCTCGGCCTCCGCGGCCGGCGGCAAGAAGCCAAAAACCACCACCAAAGCCAAAATCCAGCGTTTCATGGCCACCTCCTTTGCTCGCTTTTCATGGTAGCATGGGGATGGTCCATGAACCCGGTAGACGTGTACATCCCCGATACCTCGGCGTTGGTGGAAAACCCCGACTGTCTGGATCGCCTCCTGGCCCCCGGCAACATGGTGATCCTGCTGCAGCAGGTGCTCAAGGAGCTAGCCCACCTGCAGGGCAGCCGCCACAAGTCCGAAGGCGTGAAGGCTGCGGCCCGGGCCGCGGTGCGCAAGATCCTGGCGCTGCGCAACGCCTCCCTCATTCACCCCGACCCCACGCCGGTGCTTTCCGGCCGCATCCCCTTTTCCTCCCTGCCCACCACCCCCAACGGCGGGGTGCTGGCCTGGGAGCCGCCACCGGCAGCGGTTTCGGAAAACGGCAACGGCGACGGCGTGATCATTGCCGCCGCCGAGCGCATCGCCTCGCTGGTGAAGGGGCACAACGGCTTCCGCGTGGTGTTAATTTCCGAAGACTCCAACATGCTTTTAACCTGCGACGCCAAGGGCATCCCCGCCGAAGCCCTGCGCTACGGTAAGGTGGCTTTAGAAAGCCCGGAGGACCTCTTTTGCGGGGTGGTGGAGGGGGAAGGCAGCGGCGATTTTTGGGATGAGTTTCTGGCCAGCGGGCCCCCTCGGGAGCGCTTTTTGCCCATGGAAAGCCTCAGGACGCTAGTGGCCGAGCCCCTGCCCAACCTGGGTGTGGTCCTGCACCTCCCCCAGGGGACCCTCACCTTGCGGGTGGACGCCTCCCGGGAAAAGGCGCAAGAGCTGCGCTTTGCCCAGTACTGGGATTCCCGCCGGGGAGAGCTGGTCCCCCGCACCATCCTGGGCTTTACCCCTGCCGACCCCCGCCAGCTTTTGGCCCTGGAGTTTCTGCTGGACCCCGAGGTGCAGCTGGTGGTGCTGGATGGGCCGGCGGGCTCCGGAAAAACCCGCCTCATGGTGGTGGCGGCCCTTTACCTGCTCTTTGGCCAGCCCACCAGCTTCCGGGTGAAAAGCCCCGGGGTGCTGCCGCCGCCCCTGTACCCCAACGGCTTGATCTTGCTCCGCCCTGAGCACTCCGCCAGCCAGTTTGAAATGGGGTACCTCCCCGGGGATCACGACGCCAAGCTCTCCCCGTGGCTGGAGCCCTTTTTCCAAGCGATCCGCTCGGTGTCCTTGGCCAACGGTCGGGATTTCCTGCAGGACCTGGAAGCTTCCGGGCGGCTTACCTTGCTTTCCACCTCGCTGTTGCGGGGTTTGGACATTGAGGATTCGCTGGTGCTGGTGGACGAGTTGCAAAACGGCGACCGGCATTTGGCGAAAACGCTCATGAGCCGCTTTTGCGCCAGCTCCAAGGTGGCCCTGGCCGGCTGTCTGGACCCCGTGCAAATTGACAACCCGTACGTGGATTGGCGCTCCAACGCCCTTACGCGCATCAAGGAAACCTACAAGGGCTTTGGGCCGTACGTGGCGCAGGTGCGGCTTTCCCGCAACTACCGCGGGCCGATTTCCACCCGCGCCGATGCTTTGTAAAGGAGGCAACGATGTTTACCGGGGTTTTCTTGCTGCTTGTGCTGGCGTCAAGCGGTAAGGAGGTGAACATGGTGCAACAGCTCCACTGGCATGGGCATGACTGCTTCCGCCTGGACGGTCCTCCGGTGGTTTACGTGGACCCCTTCAAGCTGCCGGAGGGCCTCCCCAAGGCCGACCTCATCCTCATCACCCACGACCACTTCGATCACTGCTCCCCCGAGGATGTGGCCAAGATCAAAAAGGCCGACACCATCATCGTGGGGCCTTCCTCGGTAGCCAAGAAGCTTTCCGGGGTGCAGGTGATGGCCGCCGGGGAAACCAAGATCTTTGCGGGGGTCACGGTCAAAGCGGTTCCCGCCTACAACCTCCAAAAGCAGTTCCACCCCAAATCCTACGGCGGGCTTGGCTACGTCTTTACCGTGGGCGGCTTCACCTACTACCACGCCGGGGATACCGACTTCATTCCGGAAATGGCCAACCTCGCCCCCGACGTGGCGCTTTTGCCGGTGTCCGGCACCTACGTGATGACCGCCCAGGAAGCCGCCGAAGCGGCCAGGAGCATCAAGCCCAAGGTAGCCGTGCCCATGCACTACGGCAGCATCGTGGGGGAGGAGGTAGACGCAAAAAAGTTTGCCAAGCTCTTGGAAGGCAGCTCCATTGCCGTGGTGATCAAGCACCGGGAGTGAGCTCGCGAGCTTCCAGCCGTTGCGGCTGCAGCCTCAAGCTTTGGCTTTAAGGAGCAGAAACTCCTCCACGTTGCCGGCCGGACCGGGAAGCGGGGAAGGGCAACGGGAAACAACCTCCAGGCCCAGGGCTTGGGCTTCGGCGATGACCCTTTGAATGGCCGCTTCCCGCAGCTGCGGGTCTCGTACCACCCCGCCTTTGCCCACGTGCCCTTTGCCCACCTCAAACTGGGGCTTGACCAGCACGCACAAAAGCCCTTCCGGTGCCAAAAGCGGCAGCAGGCGCGGCAAAACCAGGGTCACGGAAATGAAGGAAACGTCCACGGTGACGAGCTGGAAGCACCCACCCCCCACATCCTCCGGCTGAAGGTAGCGGGCGTTGATGCCTTCCACCACCCTGACCCGGGGATCCTGGCGGAGGCTCCAGTCCAGCTGCCCCTTGCCCACGTCCACCGCCACCACCTCCCGGGCACCGCGGGCGAGCAGCACGTGGGTGAACCCCCCGGTGGAGGCCCCCACATCCAGGCACCTTTTGCCTTCCGGGGAAACCCCAAAAAACTCCAGAGCCCCCGCCAGCTTCACCCCACCCCGGGAAACCCAGGGGTGCTCCGGGGCCTCCACCGTCACCTGGGCATCGCCGGCCACCAGCTTCCCCGGCTTGTCCACCACCTGGCCATCAACCCGTACCCGGCCGGCCAGCACCAGGGCCTGGGCCTTTTGCCGGGTAGGGGCCAACCCTCGCTCCACCAGGAGGGCATCCAGCCTGACCTTGAGCACCCCCGAGCCAGGCAACCCTTTAGGTCCTCCGGCGGCACACAAAGGCCACCAGCTCGCTCAAAAGCCCGCTTCCGTCCAGGCGGGTGGCCTCCTGCTGCAGCGTGTGGCTCAGCTCCGCCAGAACCTGCCGGCTTTTTTCCAAGCCAAAGACCCGCGGGTAGGTGAGCTTGGCTTGCGCGTTATCCTTGCCGGGGCTTTTGCCCAGCTCTTCCGGGGTTCCGGTGACATCCAGGATGTCATCGGCCACTTGAAAGGCAATCCCCAGCTGCAAGCCAAACCGCTCCAAAGCGGAAACCAGCTCCGGGGGAGCGGATGCCAAAACCGCCCCGCAGGCCAGGCAAACAGCAATGAAGCGCGCGGTCTTGGCTTCGTGGATGCGCCGCAGCCGCTGGGCTTCGGCCGGGGCACCGGAGGCGGCCAAATCCTCCACCTGTCCCCCCGCCATCCCCTGGGAACCCACGGCTTCCGCAACCCTCCGGCAAACTTCAGCGCGAAGTGGGGCCCAGCGATCCCCTGGAGGGTAGGAAGCCAGCCAGCGGAAACCTTCGGTGAGCAGGGCATCCCCGGCCAAGATCGCCAGGGCTTCGCCAAAAACCACGTGCAGGGTGGGTTTTCCCCGCCGCAGGGTGTCGTTGTCCATGGCCGGCAGGTCGTCGTGCACCAGGGAGTAGGTGTGGATGAGCTCCACCCCGCAGGCGGCAGCTAAAACGTCGTTCGGGTCCCCGCCGGCAATGCGGTGGCCCAGGCGGAAGAGGATGGGGCGCAGGCGCTTACCCCCCGCCAGCACGGCGTAGCGCATGGCGCGGTGCAGCTCGGAGGGCCAGGCCTCTTCCCCCGGCAAAAGCTCTACCAGGGCGCGGTCAATGGCCTCCCGCTCCTGCTGCAAAAAAAGCTCAATCACCTTCCTTCTCCACGGCAAAGGGTGCGGTTTCCGGCTCCTCGCCTTCCTCGGCTTCGGCCAGAAGCTGCTCCACCCGGCGCTCCACCGCGGTCAGCTGGGTTTTCAGCTTCTTGGCCAGCTTGATGCCCCGCTCAAAGAGCTTCAGGGCTTCCTCCAGCGGCACCGTGTCGTCTTCCAGCTTGGAGACAATGGCCTCCAGCTCACCTAGGGCTTGTTCAAAGCTTTCCTTGCTCATTCCACCTCCTCGTTTTCACCCAAAGAAAAGAGCGCCTGCTGCTGCCCGGCCTCCCCCCCCACCACCAGCGAGCGCACCAGCCCCTGGGAAAGCTGGGTTTTAAGCCGCTGCCCCGGCTGCACGTCCTCCGCCCGCCGCAGCGGCCGGGGGTCCCCTTCCACGGTGGTAATGGAGTACCCCCGCTTGAGGATCCCGGTGGGTGAAAGGGCTTGCAGCGCCCTCACTTTGGCGGCAAGCTCCAGCTTCCGGCGGGAAACCAGCGCCCTGAGCCTTTCCCGCAGCATGGCTTCCTGGCCGGCCAGCAACTGCCGGCGGCGGGCGGCGCCAAACCGCACCGGCCAAGCGTAAAGCCGGGAAACCAAAAGCTGATACCCCCGATGGCGCCGCAGCACAAGACCGCGCAAGAGCTGCGGCAAAACTTCTGCCCGTTGTAAAACCGTGCGGATCTGCCGAACCCGAGCTGGAAAAAGCGCCAAACCCCGGGCCCCCGCCAAAAGCGCCAAGCGGTTTTTCCGCAAGGTCAAGGTCCGCTGCCAGGCCAGCAGCAGGTGACGCCAGGCGTCCTCCAAGCGGCGGGCCTGGCGCTCCAGCTGCGCCACCACCAGCTCCGCCGCTTGTGTGGGGGTGGCTGCCCGGATATCAGCGGCAAAGTCAGCAATGGTGAAATCAATTTCGTGCCCCACCCCGGAAATCACCGGCACCGGAGAAGCGGCAATGGCCCGGGCCACCACTTCCTCGTTAAAAGCCCAGAGGTCCTCCAGCGAGCCCCCGCCGCGCACCACCAGGATCACATCGAGCCTGCCGAGCTTTCCCAGGTAGCGAATGGCGCGGGCAATTTCCCCCTCGGCGCCCTTGCCCTGCACCCGAACCGGGTACAAAAGCACCGAAAGGTGCGGCCAGCGGGAAAGCACCTTCAGCACGTCGCGCACCGCCGCCCCCGAGGGGGAGGTCACCAGGCCAATGCGCTGGGGGAGCTCCGGCATGGGGCGTTTGCGTTCGGGGGCAAAAAGCCCCTCGGCTTCCAGCTTGGCCTTGAGCTGCTCAAAGGCCAGCTGCAACTCCCCAATCCCCTCCGGCACCACCTCCTGCACGATAAGCTGCAAGCTGCCCCTCTGCGGGTAAACCTCGAGCACACCCCGCACCAGCACCGAAAGCCCGTCGGCCAGCTTGAAGCGCAGGCGGTCGGCGCGGGAGGCCCACATCACGCAGGAAAGCTGCCCATCCGCATCCTTCAAGGTGAAGTAGCGGTGCCCCGAGGAAGCCACCTTCACCCCCGAAAGCTCACCCCGCACCCACACTTCCCCAAAGGCCGAAAGCTGCGCGTTGATGGCCGCCACCAGCTCGGAAACCTGGTAAACCTTCACCCCTGGGCCTCCATTTGGGCGTAAGCCCCGCCCATCAGCACAAACGTGAGGTACTGGATTTCCGCGTCCCAGAAGTTGTACTCAAAAAGCCCGGCGGTGCTGATGGCAGCCACCGCCGAAAGGGCGGCTGCCACCGCGGCCCTGGGAACACCGGTAAGCTGCGGCAAGCGACGCCAGGTCTGAGAAAAAAAGGCAGCCAAAAGCCAAAGGTAAGCCGCCAAGGCCACCAAGCCCCGTTCCGCAGCAATTTGCAAGAGGTTGTTGTGGAGGTGGGGCACCCGGTAGCGCGGGGCGTCGTCCCGCCGGTAGAGCGGGTACAGCTTGGGGACCATGTCCAGCCCCACACCGGTCAGGGGGTGATCGCGCACCATCTGCAAACCCGAGTAAACCATACACAAGCGGTCGAAGTTGGCGGGTTGGCGGAGGTCCAGCATGGACCACAGGCGGTCGCGCACGCTTTCGGGAAACACCAGCAAAACCGCCAGCGCCAAAAGGGGGTACAGCCAAAGCAAGCGCCGCCGCCAGCACGCCGCCAGCACCAACACCCCAACCCCTAGCCCCACCCACACGTTTCGGGTGTAGGACAAAAACAGCGCCACCAACGCCAGGCCGGCCGGAACGAGGAAGAAAAACCTCCCACGAAAGTGCGAAAGCAGCGCCAGGGCGAGCAGCACGCAAAAAGCCAAAAGCAACCAGCCGGCGTAAGTCATGTAGTGGGAAAGGGGGCCGCGGATGCGCATGGTGAGCGAGTCGTACCCGTGCCCGTACTGCCACAAGCCCCACAGGCTGAGGACCCCTGCCATGCCGGCCAGCCCCCAGGCTAAAAGGCGCCAGGCCCGCTCATCCATGAGGTTGGCCGCCAGGGGGATCAACAGGAACGCCAATAGCCGGGGGAGCTGCCGCCAGCTGGTGGTGGGGTCCAAGGAAAAAAGCGCGGAAAGCACCGAGGCTCCCCAGAAAACCGCAATGGGGCCCAAAAGCGGCCAAATCCACCGCTTCCCGGAAAGCTCCCGGCGCCGCAAGGCCCACCAGGCGGCCAGCGCCGAGGCCAAAAATAAGGGGTTGGCAAGCCCCAGGCGGGAGGAAAAGACCGCTCCCGCCACCAGAAGCCACGAGGCCCACGCGGCTTTCCGCACGGTTTACTGGCTGGCGGCGGGCAGAGCCTCGTCCACCAGCATCACCGGAATGTCGGAAACCACCGGGTACGTCAGGCCGCAGCTTTGGCACCGCAACCCCTGCTCCACCACCGGCTCCTCATCCCGGAACTTCTCCCGGTAGCGGGCCACCAACAGCGCACAAACGTCGGGGGCAAGCGCCACCACCTCCAGCTCCCCCTGGCAGGCAGGGCAAATGAGCAAATCCAAGAGCTCGCGATCTAAAGCCATGCTCACCTCCTTGCCGATGCTAGCACCTCCTTGCCGGCTCCCGCAGCATAAGGCATCATCTTCGGGTGCGGGTTTTACACCTGGTGGCCGCCGATCGCTGGACGGGAGCAGCTGCTACCGCGCTGCAAGCCGTGGAGGCTTTGAGACAGGCGGGCGTTGACGCTCACTTTGCCTTTCGCCCCGGCAGGAACTTAGAAACCAGGCTCGCCGGACTCCCCTGGGCCCACCCCATCCTGGAGAAGGAAAGGTCCTGGGCCTCCCTGCGCCGGGTGCTTTTCAGCGTGCGTTCCCTCATGGCCGAATTCCACGTGGTTCACGCGCATTTGCCCCACGATCACCTGCTGGCCTGGTGGATCCGCCGCTCGTTGCCCCGAAGGCCGGTGCTGGTGCGGTCGGTGCACCACCCTTCCCACCTCCGCCCGGATCCTTACCATCGCTTGCTGTTTGCCGCGGTGGCCGGCGTGGGCTTGAGCCACTCGGAAATGGAGGAAAAAGCCCGCAGGCTAGCCCCCAAGGCGGCCATCCGCGTTTTACCCTTGGCTTTAGAACCGCGCTTTGCACCGCGGCCCGATCGGGCTCAGGTGCGCGCCGAGCTGGGCATTCCCCCGGAGGCCTTCGTGGCCGGCACGGTGGGCAAGCTGGACCCCAGCCGCGGGCAGGACCTGCTGCTTTTGGCTCTGGGGGCGGTGCCCAACGTGTGGGGGCTGGTGGTGGGCAAGGGGCCCTTCCTGCCGCGTCTGGAGAAGCTTGCCAAAAAGCTCGGCATTGCCCAGCGGGTGGTTTTCCCCGGTTACCACGAGGAGGGCCTGGAGCGTTTTTTCAACGCCATGGACGTGTTCGTCTTCCCCGAGCCGGGGTCCGACTGGGCCCACCGGGCAGTGGCGGAAGCGGCCGCCTGCGGGGTGCCTTCGCTGGCGGTGGATGTCCCCGGCATCCGCGATTTGGTGGTTCCCGGCGTCACCGGGGAGCTGTGGCCCCGGGGGGATGCGGCAGCCCTCGCCACCCTTCTTGCCCAATGGCAGCAAAACCCCGAGCTTCGACGAAAGGCCGGGGAAAAGGCCCGGGAGCGGGTTTCCGGCCTCACCCCCCAGGCCCTCAGCCAAGAGCTCCTGAAGCTTTACCAAGAGGCCAGCGCTTAAGAGCAGCTAAATAGGTTCGGCAAAAAAAGAGCGGCCCGTTTGGGCCGCTGGAGAAAAGGGCAGCCACATAGGGCTGCCCCTACTTTGCGTACTCCACGGCGCGGGTTTCGCGGATGACCGTGACCTTGATTTGCCCGGGGTAGGTGAGCTCCTTTTCGATGCGCTTGGCGATGTCCCGGGAAAGCCAGACCGCCTCGTCGTCGGAAATGCGCTCCGCCTCCACGATGATGCGCAGCTCCCGCCCAGCCTGGATGGCGTAGGCCTTTTGCACCCCGGCAAAATCCCCGGCGATGGCTTCCAGTTGGGCCAGGCGCTTGAGGTAGCTCTCCAGGATTTCCCGCCGGGCCCCAGGTCGCGCGGCGGAAATGGCGTCCGCGGCGGTGACGATGATGGCTTCCAGGGTGCGGGGGTCCACATCGCCGTGGTGGCACTCCATGGCATGGATGACCTCCTCGCTTTCCCCGTACTGGCGCAGCAAATCGCGACCGATGGTGAGGTGCGTGCCCTCCATTTCCCGATCCACCGCCTTGCCGATGTCGTGCAGGAGCGCCGCTCGCTTGGCCACCTTGACGTTGGCCCCCAGCTCCTCGGCCAGGTGGGCGGCAATGCGCGCCACCTCCTTGGAATGGGCCAGGATGTTTTGCCCGTAGGAGGTGCGGTACTGCAGCCGGCCCAAGAGCTTCATGAGCTCGGGGTGGAGGTCCGGGAAGCCCATTTCCATGGCCGCTGCCTCCCCGTCCCGGAAGATCTTTTCCTCCAGCTCCGCCTGCACCTTGGCCACCACCTCTTCGATGCGGGCGGGGTGGATGCGGCCGTCGGCCATGAGCCGCTCCAGAGACAAGCGGGCCACCTCCCGGCGCAAGGGGTCAAAGCAGGAAAGCGTCACCGCCCCGGGGGTGTCGTCCACGATGAGGTCCACACCGGTGGCGTTTTCCAGGGCACGGATGTTGCGACCCTCCCGGCCAATGATGCGGCCCTTCATTTCATCGTTGGGCAGGTCCACCACCGCCACCGTGCTTTCCGCCACGTACTCGGCGGCAATGCGTTGAATGGCGGTGGCGATGATCTTGCGGGCGCGGTTGTTGGCTTCCTGCTGGGCTTCCTCCTCGATGCGGCGGATGAGCTTGGCCGCCTCCATGCGGGCCTCGTTTTCCATGGCCCGCATGAGCTCCTGTTTGGCCTGCTCCGAGGTGAGCCCTGCCACCCGTTCCAGCTGGGTGCGGGCTTCCGCCACCATGGCGGCCACCGAGTCCTCCTGCAGGGAAATTTGCGTTTCCCGCAGGGAAAGCCTTTCTTCTAAGGACTTGAGCTCGGCTTCCTTGCTTTCCAAGGCCCGGGCTTTGTCCTCCAGCTCCCGCTGTTTCTCGTTGAGCCGCCGCTCCAGGCCCACGAGGTCGTCCCGCACCAAGCGGGTTTCCCTCTCAAACTCGGCCCGAGCTGCCAGGAGCTTTTCCCGGGCGGCAATTTGCGCGTCCCGAACGATCTGTTGGGCCTCTTGTTCAGCAGCAGCTAACAGCTTGCGCGACAGCTCCTCGGCTTCCCGTTCCCTGCTTTGCGCTTTCTTGCGCAACCGCAAGGAAGCCAAGACAAGCGCCACACCCACAACAATGAGGATCCCCGCCACAGCCAGCATCACTGTGGAACCCATGTTGCCCCCCTTTCAAGGATCGAAAGGCACGCGGGGGGACGCGAGGGCGGGGTTTTCAGCTTAAGTTTGGCCCCCGCAACGGCCGTGTGAGCAATCCTATTTGAACCTGTACGCCACAGGTTGGGCGCCTACCCACCATCCGTCACTCGCCGCATGGCTCGATCGGGGTGGCAGGACCCGGCACCCCGCAAATAGGTGTTGGTCCAAGGATAGTTTCGCTCATCACTTGCCGCGCAGGGGCCTCCAACCTCGCTGCCGGGCGCCTCATGACGAAACCCCCAAGGCAGCGTCAAGCTTCGCAATTAACCCTTCCACACGCTCCCGAATCTTTTCGGTCCGCGTACCAGGATCCGTTTGTTGCTCGCGGAACAGCTCTTCCGCGATATTCAGCGCCGCCAGCACCGCAAGCTTCGCGGAGTCCACCTGGGGTAGATGCTGGGCCAGCTGCCGCATGCGGCGGTCCACGAAGGCGGCCAGCTTCTCCACATCGCTGCCCTCATGGGTGGACCGCAGGCGGTAGCGCCGCCCGTAAATTTCTACCTCGGTGGACGCCTCGGCGGCCATCCGTTTCTCCTCCGGCCTTCAGTATACACCCAGTCAAGACCCGGAGGGAGGCGGCAAGTTAGCGTTGGTTCAGGACTTGGCGCGAGGGGGTTGGGACGCCGGAGGCTGGGGCCGGGACTCCATATGCACTTGCCCTTCCAGGTGCGCCCCTTCCACCACGTGTAGCGATGGGGTAAAGAGATCCCCCTTCACCGAACCCGAAGCTAAAAGCTCCACCAGCTGCAGGGCGTGGACGTTGCCCACCACCTCGCCGGCAACTTTTACAGTCCGGCCTTTGATTTCCCCTTGCACCTTGGCCCCTTCCGCCACTTCCACGGGGCCATCCACGGTGACGTTGCCCTCCACCTGCCCTTCGATCCGCACCCCGGCGGTGCCAGCCAGCTCACCCTTCAGGCGCGACTCCTTGGCAATAACCGTGGGTCCTACTACGGAACGGGTTTCATGGGGATGCTCGCGAACCAGGCCGGCCACAGGAACCTCCAAAAAAATGGAGCGGGCAACGGGATTCGAACCCGCGACTTTCAGCTTGGGAAGCTGACACTCTACCAGCTGAGTTATGCCCGCTCGCCGGTGCTTCCCACCGCCAAAAAATCTAAACGAGCCCCCCTAAGGTGTCAAGCACAGCTAGAAAACCGCGCACCAAAGCACCTTCAGGTGGCGGGATTCGGGGCAAAAGAGGGAAACCGGGTGGTCGGCCCCAGCCCCCTGCCGCTCCAGCACCCGCACCTCCCTCCCCGCGTCCAAAGCGGCAGACAGCAGGGCGCCTTCCAGCTGCTCCACGCTCACCCGGGCGGAACAGGAGCAGGTCAAAAGCATGCCCCCTTCCCGCACCAGCTTGAGGGCTTGAAGGTTGATGTCGCGGTAGCCGGAAAGCCCGCGGGCCTGTTTTTCCGCGGACTTCACAAACGCAGGGGGGTCCACCACCACCCAATCGAACTTCTCCCCCCGCAGGGCCAGGTTGCGGGCCACGGCAAACGCGTCGCCCTGCACAAACTCGCCCTCGCTAGGAGAAAGCCCGTTGGCGTGGTAGGTGCGTTGGGCCAGCTCCAGGGCCCTCTTGGAGCTTTCCACGTTCACCACCTGCCGCGCCCCTCCCACCCGGGCGGCGACCCCAAAGCCACCGGTGTAGGCAAACAGGTTGAGAACCCGGGCCGAGTGGGCCAACTGCGAGAGCAGCAGCCGGTTTTCCCGCTGATCGAGAAAAAGCCCAGTTTTTTGTCCGCCCAAAAGATCGGCCAAAAGCCGCCAGGTGTACTCCCGCACCAACACCGGCTCGGAGGGCGCCGTGCCCTTGAGCACCTCCACCCCCGGCCCAAAGGCCCGCCGGCAAAGAACGGTTTCGGCTCCCGAAAGCTTCGAGGCTTCCTCCACCAGGAACGGGAGGTAGCTCTCCCAAGCCGGCTCGTAAAGCTCAAAAACCAAAAAGCGGCCGTACACGTCCGCCACCAGGCCAGGGACCCCATCCCCTTCGGCGTGGAGAAAGCGAAAGGCCTCGGTATGCCTCCGCACCACCTCCCGAACCCTCCAGGCGTTGGCCAAACGCCGCCGCAAAACCGAAGCGGTCCAGGGCTCCGGGCCAAAGGTGACCATGCGCAAAGCCAGGGAACCCTCGGAAGCTGCAGGCAGGGCCACCCCCAAAAGCTCCCTCTCAGCGGAAAAAACCGCCACCGGTCCTTTTTTATCGGGAAGCGGCGTGGCCAGGGCCCCACGGTAAACCCACGGGTGCCGGCGGCGGCAGGGTTCTTCCTTACCGGCCTTGAGCTGCACTTCCCCCACCAGGGCAAACGGGTTCACCGCTCCCCCCGCAGTCGGGCCTGGGCGACCATGGCCTCCAGCACCAGACGCGCCACCGGAATGCCGGTGGCCCGGGCAAAGTGCTTCCAGCCGGGCGTGGGGTTCACCTCCCCCACCAGGAGCGTGTCACCATCGGGCCAAAGGTCCACCCCGCAGAAGGCCAAACCCAGGGCGGCCGCCGCCGCTACGGCCAGATTGCGGAGGTGCCCATCCGCCGGCCAAGCTTCCACCACCCCGCCGCGGGCCGCGTTGCTGCGGAACTCGCCCTGGGGTGCCCGGTGGCGGGTGACGCCCAGCACCGCGCCCTGCAGCACCAATGCCCGGAAGCTTTCCCCGCCGGGCGGGCAAAAACGCTGCACCACCACCTCTTCGCCCACCCGCCAGAGGGCGTCCAGCACCGCCTCCAGCTCGGGCAGCGAGCCACAGCGAATCACCCCCACCCCTTGCCGGGAACGGCGGCTCTTCACCACCACCGGAAAGCCGAGCGTTTGGGCCGCCCTGGCCAGCACCTCGGGGTCGCTCCCCACCACCGTGGGCGGGTGCGGGATGCCGGCCAGGCTCAGCGCCTCCACAGTGCGGAGGTGGTCGCGACCCGCGCGGATGGCCTCCGGGCGGTTAAAAGGGGTGCACCCCAGCCGCTCCAGAGCCGTGATCAACGCCAGGGTGGACTCCGGGCGCCAGTTCCCCACCCGCGGGAGGAACACCGGCACCTGCTGGACAGCCAGAGGCTTGCCCTCGAGGGTCACCCCTCCCGGCACCTGCGCGGCCATCTTCGTGGCATCCCACAGGTGCACCACCACCCCCAGCTCCGGGCCCGCGGCCAAGAGCTCCTGGTAAATCGGCAGGTGGGGGGTAGCGGTGAGGACCCCCAGCTCAAGCACCGGATCCCTCCGCAACCAGCTGGCGCAGCAGCGCAATCAAGCCGTCCTCGTCAAAGGGCTTGGAGATGTACGCGTCCGCCCCAACCTCAAAGGCCCGGGCGCGGTCGGCGGCTTGCCCCATGGCGGTGAGGATCACCACCTTGGTGGCGGCGGTTTGGGGGTCCTTTTTGATTTCCTGGCAAACCCGGTAGCCGTCCTTCTTGGGCATCATCACGTCCAGGAGCACCACCTTGGGGTGGGTCTCGTGGACCTTGGCCAAAGCTTGCTCGCCGTCGGCCGCCACATCCACGGTAAAGCCTTCCATTTCCAGGATGAAGGAGAGGGTCTCCCGGATGGCAGGCTCGTCATCCACCACCAGCACGTCCAGCACCTTACCCCACCGCCACCCGCAGGCTCACCGTGGTTCCCTGCTCCGGCTGCGACACAATTTCCAGCGCCCCGCCGTGCAGCTCCGCCACCCTCTTGGCCACCGTCAAACCCAAACCCAGGCCCTTGGGTTTGCCCGTGAGCAGGTTCCCCCCCTGGAAGAACGGCTCGGTGACCTGGGGAAGGTCCTCCGGGGCAATGCCCACGCCGTTGTCCTCCACCCGGAACTCCACGAAGTTTTGCCCTGCCTTGCGCACCGGCAAAACCGTCACCGTGACGCTGCCCTGAGGCCGCGAAAACTCCACGGCGTTTTTCAAAAGCGCGGTGAGCGCTGCGGTTAACGCTTCCGGAAAGCACATCACCTTGTCCAGGCCGGAAGCCACCTTCACCGCCACCTTAATTTGCCGCTCGGCCACCTCGCCTTTGACCGGTGCCAGCGCTTGGCGCAGGAGGTCGGCCACCGGCACGGCGGTTTTCTCCCCCACCTCTTGGGGAAGCCCCAGCGCCGCCGCTTGCAGCGCTGAAGCGATGAGATCTCCGAGGCGGGAAGCCTCCTCGGCCACGATCCCCACGAAGTTGCTCACCTTTTCCTTGGGGATTTGGTCCCAGCGGGTGAGGATTCGCGCTGCCGTTTGAATGGCCGTCACTGGGGTGTTGAGCTCGTGGGCCACCCGCCGGAGCAACTCGCCCTTGAGCTGGTCCAGTTCCGCCAGGCGACGGTAGGTTGCTTCCAGTTCCTGGTTTTTGACCGAAAGCTCCTTGGCCAACGCCTCGGCTTTGGCCAACGCTTGCTGCAGCTCGCCGGTGCGCGCCGCCACCAGGTTTTCCAGGTTGCGGTTCACCTGCTCCAAGGCGTGCCAGGCCCGGGCGTTGGCAATGGCCACCGCCCCTACCGCGCCCATGATGGCGGCAAGCTCCAGGTCTTCATCCTGGAAGGGGCCGCGGCTGGCCTCCCCGTAGGCCGTGACCAAACCCCAGGCCCGGTCCTGCGCCACCAAAGGCACCGCCAAGAAGTGCTCGAACCCCAGACCCCGAACCTCATCGATCCAGGGCTCGCGGTTTTGCCCCGGTGCCAGATCGCCCAGGTCCAGGCGGAAAGCTTGCCGGCCCTCGAGGATGGCCCGGGCCGGAAGCTCCCCTTGCGCCCCCGGCCGCATTAACGGCTCCGCCGCCAGGCCCCGGCGCAGCACCTCCACCAGCTCCCCTTTGGGGTTTTCCAAGATCAAGGTGCCGGCGGTGACCTTCATATCCACTAGGAAGCGCTCAAAAAAGGCGGTGGTTACCTCGTCGGGTTCCCGGGCCTGGGTGAGCACCTGGGAAAACACCAACAGCGCCTGCAGCTCCTCCACCCGCCGGGAAAGCTGCTTGGAGAGCTGATCCAGCCGCGCCGAAAGATCGGCCATGGCGGCGTTGGCCCGCACCGCCTCCGCCATCAGCTCCTCAGGCCCCAGCTGCCCTTCGCTGGTGGTTCGAATTACCACCGGCGCTTCCACCTCCGGGGGCTTGGTGGGGATCAACGGCGCCATGGCCGCCCGCACGTTGGCCACCAAGCGGGTCAAAGCATCGGCTTGGGCGGTGATGCCCAGGCGGTCGGCCACCGACAGCACCGTGGCCTCGCAAATGGCGGCAAAGGCCTCCAGCACTCCCTGCCCGGTGGTGGCCACGGTTTCAAACACCGGGTAGCCCTTGGGGTTGAGCAGGCGGTCCAGCTCCGCCCGCGACAAAATCTTTGGCAAATCGCGCTTGTTGTACTGAAAAACCAGCGGAATCGTCTCCGGATCCAAGCCGTTGGCCCGCAGGTTTTCCTGGAGGTTTTGCAGGGACTCGAGGTTGGCCTTTTCCTGGCCCACCTGGGAGTCGGCCACAAAGACCACACCGTCAGCTCCGGCCAAAACTGCCCGCCGGGTGGTGTTGTACTGCACCTGTCCGGGCACCGTGAACAGCTGCACGGTCAGGCGGTAGCCGCGGATCCGCCCCAAATCCAGGCCCAAGAGGTCAAAGAACAGCGTGCGGTCGGAAGCGGTGTTCAGGGTGTAAAGGCGGGTGCGGCGCTGAGGGTCGGTGACCCGATGGATGTACTGCAAGCAGGTGGTTTTCCCGCCCAGGGCAGGCCCGTAGTACACGATCTTGAGCTTGACTTGCCGGTACTGGTTATCGAACTGAACCATGTTAGGCCAACCCCGGGGTTTCGCAGGGGAGCTCAATCACAAACCGCGCCCCGCCCAACGACGAACGCTCCACCCAAATTCGCCCACCCGAGCGCGTAACGATCTCCCGGGAGATGGCCAGCCCCAAACCGGTGCCGCCCTTTTCATCGGTGAGATCCAGCTGCCGAAAGCGTTGAAAGATGACTTCCTCCATGCCGGCGGGAACACCGGGACCTTGGTCCTCCACGGCAATCTGCACGTGTCCCCCCGAACGAGCACAGGCAATTCGCACGGTACCGCCCTCCGGGGAATGCTTGATGGCGTTGGAAATCAGGTTGGTGAGCACCTGGGAGAGCTTGTCAGCGTCCACCTTCAAGATGGCCTCAGGACAAGGCACCAACTGCAAGTGCAAGGAGCGATCAGCGCACAGGGCCTGGAATACCTCCTGCACGCGCTGCAAAAGCTCGCAGAGGGAAACCTCCTGCACGTGCCATTCCACTTCCCCGGCTTCAATCTTGGCCAGGTCCAAAAGGTTGTTGATCAGCCGGGTGAGCCTTTGCCCCTCCCGGTGGATGAGCTCGGCAAAGCGTTCCACCTCTTCCGGCTTTTGCCTCCCGTAGCGCTTGAGCACATGGGCTGCCGACATGAGGGCCGAAAGCGGGGTGCGGATTTCGTGGGAAACCCACGACAAAAACTCGCTGGCCCGGGCGTACTTTTCTTCCAGCTCCCGGGCTCGGGCTGCCAGCTGTCGCTGCCGCCCCACCCGGGTGAGGGCCGCCCGCACCCGCGCCACCAGTTCCTCGCCGCGAATGGGTTTCACCAGACAGTCGTCGGCGCCGTTTTCCAAAAGCGAGAACAGCTTCTCCGGTGAAATCACGCCGGTCACCAGGATCACCGCAGTGCTTGAGAGGTTGTGGTCGCCGCGGATGCGCTTCAAAAGCTCAAGCGCATCAATCCCCGGCAGCGCCACGTCGGAAAGCACCACGTCGGCGCCGTCCGCTGAAAGCACCTCCCAGGCCCGCAAACCATCGTTAACGGCCACAATTTCAACCCCTGGCAGCCCCTCCCGCAGCAGCTCGACCTCCGTTTGGGCCAGGGCCACATCGTCTTCCACCACTAAAACCCGCGCCGATGCCAGCACGGTGGCATTCTAACAACCCCGCAAGCACCGGGTTTTGGGGTTAACGCGGCAAGCGGAAACTAGGGGCCGGCAGCCGAGGAGGAAGAGCGGGCGATTTGCTCAAAGCCCGGGCCGAAAGCCCTTGGGCCGAAACGCCCACCACCGTCATGTGCGCTTCCACGTACACGGGATCACCGGTGCGCTGGTTCACCACCGAAGCGTAGGGGAAGAGCATGGCGTCCTGGGGGCCGGATTTGATGTAAAAAACCACGCTGCCGCCGGTGATGGTGGTGCTCAAACCCCATTGGGCATGCCCGAAGGGGGCAATCCGCGTGCTCTCCCGGGCCAGAATTTGCCCATCCGGGGCTTGCACGTCGTAACCCACTTCCACCAAATCATCCGCCAAACTAGCCACACCCAGGTTGGTGCGGAATTCGGCGTCGTTGGAAAGCTGAGGAAGGTAAGCCAGGACCGTGCTGTCCATCCCCCACCCCGCCGGAAACCCCGGCAGGGCCTGGCCAAACTCCCCGGGGAGCGGGCCTATGGTGTAGGTTCGGGAAAACACCACAAAGTCGCACTGGGCCGAGTTGGTGGGGCAGGCGATCTTGTCCGTATCGGTCGCCACCAAAAGGGCGCCGGTTCTATCGCGGGCATCAAAGCCGTTGGGGCCCAAAACGTCCCAGAGGTTCAAGCTTTCGTAGGCCAGAAGGTCAAAAGTGACGGTGGGAACGCCTACCCGGTTGTCCCGTCCGGAGGGCAGAAACTGCAAAACGATGGGCAGGGAAAACCCGTGCGGGTTCACCAGCGTGAGATCGGTGTGCCAATCGGTGCCGTTTTTCCCGAGCGTGTTGGCCGCCGCCGGCACCACGTACATGGAGGAAAGCTCCCGCCCTTGGGCTGCCGAAGCCACCAACGCCAGCACGATCAGAAACCGCTTCATCTCCCACCTCCCACGCTTTTCCTTTATGCACACGGCGTGCCATCTTGCTCCAGAGCCAGGCACCGGTGGGGCGGGGTTTATGTCCTTTCAAGAGGACGGAAGGCGGGGGTAAGCTTTGGGAAGGAGGAAGCTATGGGAAGGCTCTTGTCGCTCCTGGCTCTGGTGGTGGCCATGGCCATCGGGCTTTGGCTCTTTTCCCAAAAAGCCAGCAAGGACGTGCAGCGCGTGACCACCTGGCAGGTGGAAGGAGAAAAGAGCGCCCAACCTGCAAGCCTGGACTGGCGGGAAGCGCAGGAGTCCCTAGCGCGCCTGGAAGCGTTGCTGGCGGCGTCGGAACCCGCACCCCAGGAGCTTTCCGCCATCGCCCAAAAGGCCGCGCAGTGGGTAGCGGGAAGCCGCCCGGGAAGCCCCGAGTACCGCTTGGCGGTGGCGTTGCGGGCGGCCTGTTTGGCCCTTGCCCAGGCCGGCCCGGATGCAAGCGATCCGCAAAGACAGAAAGCACGCTCGGAGCTGGCGGTGGCCCGGTCGGTGTTGGCGGGGGAAAGCCCGGGGTCGGTCACCTACGGGATCCAAGACCAGCTCAAGAACGTCCAGGTGGAGCACGGGGAACAGGTGCAAAAAGCCCTGGAGGAAACGGCGCCTTAAAAGCCCCGGAGCTGCGTCCCCACGTGAGGCGTTGCCCCTATCCTGCGGAAATTTGCCCCACCCCCAAGGCCGAAAGCAGCTCCGGCTTGAGGTTGGTGCTGCGCACCTCGCCGGCCCCAAAACGGGCCAGTTCCCGCCCCACCAGGGCGATGAGCGCCTTCACCGCTTCCGTGCGCTCCACCCGCACCACGTCCCAGAGGTGCACCCCGGTGCCTTCCTGGCGGAGGGAAACCAGGATGACCGGGTGGAGGGGGCGTCCAAACTCCACCACCACCGCCTCCAGGAGCAGCTCCCGTCGGGAGGCGCTTAAGAACCGCCCTTCAATGCGGGCCACGGCGTTGCCAAAGCGAAAGGGGCCCTCGGGAAACTCCTGCCACGCCCTGGCAAGGTCAGCCTGGCCGGAAAGGATCACGTGCGGCATGGGCTATAACTTGAAGACCAAGGCTCCGGAAGCGGTCAGCAGCTGGGGCTGGCCGGCATGGTTGGTGCGGTGGTAGCTCACCTCCGCCGCAAACTGCAGCCTGCGAGTGAGGGTAAACCACTCCCCCACCTTCACGTACCAGCCAAACCGCGTGTCTTCCACGCCCTCTGGGGGTGTTTTCGCCGCCAAATCCAGCCGGTACGCCCCCACGCCAGCGCCCACCAGGGCCTGGCCCCAAACCCCGGGCAAAAAGTAATCCACACCAGCGGTCCAGCCGGAAAGGCGAGCTTCCCACGCCATACCCTGCCAGCTCACATCCCGGGGGAGGTCCAGCTTTTCCACGCGAAAGAGCGTGCCCTCTTCCACCGGTAGCGCCAGGAAAAAGCTCGTTGCCGGCCTGTCGCTGTGGAACCACTCCTTATGGGGGGCTACCGGCGCCCGCCGCTCCCAAACCGCCCCTGCGCCCGCGCCCAAATACAAAGCTTGGGCCCAACTCAAAGCTCCAAAAAGCAGCAAGAAAGGGATAAGCCGCAGCCCGCGCATCGAACCCTCCGTTGCTGCAGTATACGCGACCGGGCCTTGCTCCCGTTGGCAAGCTGCTACACTTGCCGAGCATGGGGTACGTGGTTGCGTCCCTGCTGCAGGCCCTGCTCCCCGCCCGTTGCCTCCTATGCCGGGACAGCTTACCCGTCGCTTCCCGTGGTGGGGTTTGTTCCCCCTGCTGGCAAGCCCTGCCCCGGCTCCCCGAGCCCGCCTGCGAGAGGTGCGGGGAGCCGTCGGAGGTGAGCCCGTGCCTTTCCTGTCAAACCTCACCACCCCCGTGGCGGCGTTTTGCCGCCGTTTTTGCTTACGAGAAGGGCGCGCGGGAGCTGGTGCTGCTTTTAAAAAACGGGCGCGACGAGCTGGCCTCCCCCTGCGCCGTAGAGCTCTGGCAAAAGGCCCGAAGCTTTTCCTGGCCTGAAAAGCCCACCGTCACCTTTGTGCCCATGCGCCCCTGGCGCCGCCTAAGGCGCGGCTACAACCAAGCGGAGCTCCTGGCTAGCGAGCTTGCCAGGTTGGCCTCGTGGCCGAAGCAAAAGCTGCTCCGGCGCGTGGCGGCGGGGACGCAAAAAGGCCAAAGCCGGAAATCCCGCCACCAGCAGGTGGCCCACGCCTTTAAACCCACCGGTCCGGCACCCGAGCGGGTGGTGCTGGTGGACGACGTGGTCACCACCGGCGCCACCGCCGCCGCCTGCACCCGCGCCTTGCGGCGCGCAGGGGCCAAAGAGGTATGGGTACTGGCCCTCGCCAAAACCCTCAAGAGGTGAGCCATGAGCGTCGTCAACCGTCTCCTCAAAACCGCCCTCCCTTTAACGCCTAAGTTCATTGTGCGTTTTTTCGCAAAAAGGTACGTGGCCGGCGACAGCTTGGAAGACGCGGTGAACACCGTGCGCCGGCTCATGGGGGAGGGGTGCTGCGCCACCGTGGATGTGCTGGGGGAAGCGGTGCGAAACCCCGAGCTGGCCGCCCAGGCGGTGGCCGCCTACCGGGAGGTGCTGGCTACCATCATCGAGCGCAAGCTGGACGCCAACATCTCGGTGAAACCCACGCAAATGGGTCTGGGAATTGGGGAGGATCTGGCCCTTTCCAACCTCCGCCAGGTGGTCGCCGAAGCCGCGCGCTTGGGGATTTTTGTGCGCATTGACATGGAGGACGCCACCACCACCGAGGCCACCTTCCGCATGTACAAAGCGCTGCGCCAGGAGTTTTCCAACGTGGGAGTGGTGCTGCAAGCCAGGCTGCGGAGGACCTTGAGCGACGCCAGGAACCTTGGCCAGGAAGGCACCAACGTTCGGCTTTGCAAGGGGATTTACCTCGAGCCCCGGGCTATTGCCTACGAAGAGCCCGAAATCATCCGCTGGGCTTTCGTGCACGCTTTGGAAGCGCTCTTTTCAGGGAAAGGCTACGTGGCCATTGCCACCCACGACGAATGGCTCATCGAGCAATCCTTGGCCTTGGCCGAAAAAATGGGGGTTCCCCAGGAGCGCTTTGAGTTTCAAATGCTCTTAGGGGTCGACCCGGCTTTGCGCCGGATCATCGTTAGCGCCGGGCACAAGCTGCGGGTTTACGTCCCCTTCGGCTCCCACTGGTACCCGTACTCGGTGCGCCGTTTGCGGGAAAACCCCAACATCATCAGGGCGGGGCTGGAAGCCTTCTTCCGCCGTCGTTTGGAGGCGTAAGCTTACGCTTTGCTCACCAGAAATTTGGCCTCGGCCACGCTGTTGCCAGCGCGGGCCGTCACCACCAGGATGCCTGTGCCTTTGTCCAACGGGGGGAGGGTCCCTCCCGCTTTAAAAACCCCGGAGGCATCGGTGGAACCGTTGGCCAGCACCATGGGCTTGGTGGCCGTGGAAACGAAGCGGATCTCCACCTGGGCCGGAACCCCGTGACCTGCGTCCTGGTTGAGGGTCTTGACGGTCACCGCAAAGGGCTGGCCGGCCAGCAAGCGATCGGCCCCTTCCACCTGCAGCTTGAGGGTAACGCCGCGCCGCTGCTCCTCCAACCACTGGGCAATGACCTCGTCCAGGGAGCGGGAGGTTTCCACCTTGCGGGCGCTGGCTGCCAGCGGCGAGCGCGCCACCACCGTGGTGTCCCCTTCGTCGCTGGCCGCCGGTTGGGTTAAAAGGTCAATCCGACCCGAGCGGATGGCTTCCACGATGGCCCGGTGCTGGCGCTCCATGAGGATGCGGATGGCGTTTTCATCCGCTCCGGCTTCCAAGAGGTTGCGGTACTCCGTACGGCGGCTGGCCAGAATTTCCCCACCCACGTAAATGAGGGACTCGATGAGGGGGTTTTTCCCACCCCGGTCTTCGGTTTGCACGTGGTAGGTGGTCCCACCGTACTCGATGTCGGTGTTGAACCCCGTGAGCACCGTTTAGCCTCCCGCGCTTATGCTACGAGCGGGAGGCGGAAACTGTCAAACCGTGGTTGAAAAACCCCTGGTCACAGCGACAGCCGCGGCCTTTGGATGCAACCTTCGGCTCCTCCCTGTAAACTTGCCCCGTGCGGTGCTTGCTCCTCTTCGACATTGATGGGACCCTCATCTCCAGCCAAGGGAAAGCCTTTGCCGCCCTCCTGAAGGCCTTCCGGCAGGTGGTAGGGGCCGAGCCACCGGTGGAGGGTTTTTCCCCGGCGGGCAAAACCGACCCGCAAATCGTGGCCGAGCTCTTGGACCGGGTGGCCACCGACCACCGCCAGCGAAACCAGCTGGTGGCGGAGGTTTTGGCTGCCTACCTCGAGACCTTGCCGGAAGTGGTCAAAAAACCGCACGTTCGGCTTTTGCCAGGCGTGGCTGAGCTGCTCCCGGTGCTGGCCGAAGACCCCCAGGTGGCGTTGGGGCTTTTAACCGGAAACATCCGCGAAGGCGCGCAGTTTAAACTGGAGCTCGCCGGTGTTTGGCACTACTTTGCTTTTGGGGCCTTTGGTTCTGACTGCTCCGACCGCAACCAGCTGCTCCCCTACGCCTGGGAGAGAGCGCACCACCGTTTCGGTGTGCGCTTTTCCCCGGAGCGTACCGTCATTGTGGGGGACACCCCAGCCGACGTGGCCTGTGCCAAGGCCTGGGACGCCAAGGCCATTGCCGTAGCTGGTCACACCTTTACGGCAGCTCGGCTGCTGCCAGCGCACCCCGATGGGGTGCTGCCGTCCCTGAGCCCCGAGCTCTTTCTCCCGGTGTGCTTTTCGATCCTCTCCCGGACGCCGCGGGCCTAGTCTTCCCCAGCCCCCAGATCAAAGGCCTTCTGGGTCTTGAGGTACATGGCTTCGATCACGTCCCGGTAGCGCTCGGCCACCACCCGCCGGCGAACCTTCATGGTGGGGGTGAGCTCCCCGGCCTCCAGGGAAAACTCCCGGGGCAGCAGGGAAAACCGGCGGATGCGCTCGTGGGAAGCCAGCTCCAGGTTTACCTTCTTCACCGCTTCGGCCACCAGCGCTTCGGTGTCCGGGTGGGCCGCCATTTCTTCCCGGGAAAGCCCCTTGATCCCCTTTTCGGCAAAGTAGATCTCGAGGTTTTCAAAGTTGGGAACGATTAGCGCGGTGAGGTAGGGGTAGCGATCGCCAATCACCACCGCTTGGGCAATGTAGGCCGTGGCCCCCAGCTTGCCCTCGATGGGCTGGGGCGCCACGTTCTTGCCGCCGGAAGTCACGATGATGTCCTTCTTGCGGTCGGTGATGAAGAGGTAGCCGTCGGCGTCAATGTACCCCACGTCTCCGGTGTGCAGGAAACCCTCCTTGTCAATGGCCTCGGCGGTGGCTTCCGGCTTGTTCCAGTAGCCTTTCATGATGTTGGGGCCACGGGCCAGGATCTCCCCGTCCTCGGCAATGCGCACCTCCACGCCCGGGAGCACCTGCCCCGCCGAGCCAATGCGGTTGGCGTCAAGGCGGTTCACGGAAATGACTGGCGAGCTTTCGGTGAGACCGTACCCCTGCAAAATGGGCAAGCCCACGATATCGAAGAACTCCCCCACCTCCCGGGAGAGCGGCGCTCCCCCGGAAACCGTAAACCGCAAACGCCCCCCCAGGCGCTCCAACACCTTGGAAAAGATGCGGGCTTTGGCCACCGCGTATTGGCCCCGGAGGAACGCCGAGGCTTTTTCCCCCCGCCACTCCGCTTCCTTGACCTTCCGCCCCACCGACAAGGCCCACTGGAACAGGCGCCGCTTGGCCCCACCTTCCTGCTGGATCTTGGAGAGGATCTTGATGTACGAGCGCTCGTAAAGGCGGGGCACGGAAACCATGATGGTGGGGCGGATTTCCGTGAGCTGCATGGGCACCTTTTCAATGGACTCCACGTAGTTGATCTGCACCCCGTACTGCAAGAACACGTAGTCCACCGTGCGCTCGTAGGAGTGGGAAAGCGGCAGGAACGACATGGAAATGTCCTTGTCGGTAATGGGGAAAAGCGGGCGCACCGCGTTGACCTGGGAGATCAGGTTACGGTGCGTGAGCATCACCCCCTTGGGCTCACCGGTGGTTCCTGAGGTGTAAATGAGGGTGGCCAGGTCTTCCTCGCCAATGACCGGAAACTCCTTTTGCTTGCGCTTGGGCGGCAAAGGCAAATCGGCGATAGAGCGAAGACCAGGTGCCAGGTCGGGGTCAATACCCACCACCTGCACATCTAGGCCCGAAGCCGCCTCCAAAGCCACTTGGGCCCTTTCCTTTCCGGAAACGAAAAGGAGCCTCGCTCCTGCATCCTGAATGATGTAGCGTACGTGAGGGGCTGGCAACGTGGCGTACAGAGGCACATCCACAGCGCCAATGAGCTGGCAGGCAAAGTCCACGATGTGCCACTCGGGGCGGTTTTCGGAAAAGATCGCCACCCGGTCCCCCGGGCGGATGCCCAAGGCCAAAAGTTTCTGGGCAAGCTCCCGCACCGCCTTCTCAAACTCCTTGACGGTGACTTCCCGCCACCCCCTCCCTTCCTTGATGCGCAGCAGCACCTTGCGGGGGGGGAAGTTGCCAACCACATAAAAAAACAGGTCCTGGAGAGTCTTCATCGCCTCCTCCGTTCCTCGCCGGCATTGTACCCAAAACCCATGCTTTGTTCCTGCCCTCCATAATACCCGCATGGAGCCGCGCCTGCGGATGACCCTCGCCTACCTCGGGACCCACTTTGCCGGCTGGCAAAAGCAGGAAAACGCCCGCACCGTGCAGGGGGAGCTGGAAAAAGCGCTGGCCCGCCTTTACCAAAGGCCCGTGCCCACGGTGGGGGCGGGACGGACCGATGCCGGCGTGCACGCCGACCGGCAGGTGGCCCATTTTGATCCTCCCCTGGCCATTCCGCCCACAGGTGTTCTGCAAGCTCTCAACAGCTTCCTGCCCTGGGATCTCCGGGTTTTGCAGGTCAAACCGGTGCCGGCTTCCTTTCACGCCCGGCGCTCAGCGGTGGGCAAGCGCTACCGCTACCGCCTGGCCTGGGGGGCGGTGCTGCCCCCTTGGGAGGGCCTCCGCCGCCTGTGGCTGCCGCGTGCCCCCAACCTGGAGCTTTTGGCCGCAGCGCTGCGAATGCTCCCCGGGGAGCACGACTTTGTTCGCTTTTCCCTTTCGGGACATGCGGGCCGGGGAAAGCGGGGCACGGTGAGAACGCTTTTTGTGGCAACCCTCACCGCCGGTCAAGGAAGGGCGGACATGGTCTTCGAGGGGGACGGCTTCCTGCGGGGCATGGTGCGCCGTCTGGTGGGAGCGACGCTGGAAATCGCCCAGGGACGCCAGGAGCTTTCCTGGCTTCAAGGGTTGATTGCCGGCAAAGGTAGCCTCCCCCCGGCCCCCACGGCCCCACCCCACGGCCTCACCCTGGAACGGGTTTTTTACCGCCGCCCCAGGCGCTGGGCGAAGGGCCCGTAAAGGGCGCAAACCTTGCGCTTTTATCGGACGTGTTAGACTGCCGCGGTCCATGAAGGACGTGGATCGCATTGCCCCGCCCGGAAGTGAGGAGCGAAAGCTCCTGGAAAGCATTCCCCCTGAACGGTTCCCCAAGCACGTAGCCATCATCATGGACGGCAACGGCCGCTGGGCCAAAAAACGCGGTTTGCCGCGGGTGGAAGGACACCGGGCGGGCATTGAGGCGGTGCGCAGCACGGTGGAAGCCGCTGCTCGCCTGGAAATCCCGGTGCTGACGCTTTACGCCTTTTCCACCGAAAACTGGCGCCGTCCGCGCTGGGAAGTGCTCACGCTCATGGCGCTTTTGAAGGAGTACCTCAACAAGGAGCTGCACACCCTGGTGGAAAACAACATCCGCTTTCGCCCCATTGGCCGCATCCACGAGCTGGAGCCGGAAATCCAGCAGGGCCTCGCCCACGCCGTGGAGGCCACCGCTGCCAATACCGGGCTTTTCTTCCAAATTGCCCTCAACTACTCGGGCCGGGCCGAGCTCACCGATACGGTGCGGGAGGCGGTGCGCCTGGCCCGGGAGGGAAAGCTGCGGGAGGACGATGTGGATGAAGCGTGGGTGGCGGCCCATCTGGCCACCGCCGGCACCCCGGACCCCGACCTTTTGATCCGCACCTCCGGGGAAATGCGCATTTCCAACTTCTTACTGTGGCAAATTGCGTACACCGAGCTGGTGATCACGCCGGTGCTGTGGCCCGACTTTCGCGCCCGCGACCTCATCGCTGCCGTGGCCGACTACGCCAGAAGGGAACGACGCTTTGGGGGCGTTCCCGAAGCTGAAGAGACGGAGGAAACCTAGGTGGGTGTCCGGGAAACCACGGCGTTTGTGCTGCTGCCCATCATCCTGGCGGCCATCGTCTGGCTTCCCCCCTGGGTTTACCTGGGGGCCGTGGCGGTGGTGGGGCTTCTAGCAGCCTGGGAGCTGGTGGCGCTTTTTCGCGCCAAGGGACACCCCGTGCCGCTGGTGCCCACCCTGGCGGCCAGCTTCGCTGGCACCGTGATAGCTTGGCAACAGGATTTGGAGCTGTGGGCGTGGTTCACCGTGGCTGCCCTGCTTTTGCTTCCGGTTTGGTACCTGCTCACCGGCGGTGCGGTGGAGGGGGCCAGCGCAGCTCTTGCCGGCTCCTTTTTCGTAGCCGTTTACTTTGCCGTGACCACCGGTGCCATGGGGCTTTTGCGCTTGACCTTTGGCCCGGAGCTGGGGTGGAAGGTGGTGCTCTTGCACTGCCTTACCATTTGGGGCGGGGATTCCGGCGCCTACTACGTGGGTGTGCGGTGGGGCAAGCACAAACTGGCCCCACGGGTCAGCCCCAAGAAGTCCTGGGAGGGCATCCTCGGCGGCATTGCCCTCACGTTTTTTGGCGTGTGGTTCTGCCGCACGGTGTTTTTCCCCGAGCTGCCGTGGGCGCTGGCGTGGGCGGAAGCCGCCATGCTTTCGCTTCTGGCGCCGGTGGGGGACCTGGTGGAATCGCTGTTTAAGCGGGATGTGGGGGTCAAAGACTCCTCCGACCTTATCCCCGGCCACGGCGGGTTTTTGGATCGCACGGACTCGCTGTTCTTTGCCGCTCCGTTTACCTGGGTTTTGATGCTTTTGAGCTTGCCGCGGTGAAGGTCCTAAGCATCCTCGGCTCCACCGGCTCCATCGGCACCTCCACCCTGGACGTGGTGCGCCACTTCCCCGACCGCTTCCAGGTGGTGGCGCTGGCCGCTGGCGGCAACCTGGAGCTTTTAGCCCGGCAAATTGAGGAGTTCCGCCCACAGCTGGTGGCGGTGGCCGATGAGGAAAAGGCTTTGACGCTGTCCCACCGCTTTCCGGGGCTGGAGGTGCTGGCCGGTGAAGAGGGACGCCTGGCGGTGGCCACCCATCCCCAAGCCACCACCGTGGTGGGCGCGCTGGTGGGGGCCCTGGGCTTGCCGGCCACCTACGCAGCAGTGCAGGCCGGCAAAGAGCTGCTTCTGGCCAACAAGGAAACGCTGGTGATGGCCGGCTCGCTAATCATGGCGGAAGCCCGGCGTTCGGGGAGCCAAATCATCCCCGTGGACTCGGAGCACAACGGGCTTTTTCAAGCGCTGCGGGTGGGGCCCCCGGGCACCGCCCGGAGGCTCATCCTCACCGCATCCGGCGGGCCTTTCCGCACCACCCCGCTTGCCCAGCTGGCCCATGTCACCCCCGAGCAAGCCCTGGCCCACCCCACCTGGCGCATGGGGGCCAAGATCTCCGTGGACTCGGCCACCATGATGAACAAAGGGCTGGAGATCATCGAGGCCCACCACTTGTTCGGCTTTCCCCCGGATGCCATTGACGTGCTCATTCACCCCGAAAGCCGCATCCACGCCCTGGTGGAGTACATGGACGGCACGCTCATCGCCCAGCTTTCGGTGAACGACATGCGCTTCCCAATCCTCTATGCCCTGGCCTACCCCGAGCGCTTGGCCAGTCCGTTTGGTAGGCTTGACCTGGCTGCAGTGGGGAGCCTGCACTTTGAGCCCCCCGACGATCGCCGGTTCCCCTGTTTGGCCTTGGCCCGCCAGGCGCTTCAAGCAGGGGGCACAGCACCGGCGGTGCTCAACGCGGCCAACGAGGTGGCTGTGGAGCTTTTCCTTGCCGGCCAGCTTCCTTTTTTGGGAATTCCCGAGCTGGTACGGAGGGTCTTGGAAGAGGAGCCGGCGGCCCCCTTGACCTCCCTGGAGGAGGCGTTGGCCGCCGATGAGCGGGCGCGGAGGCGGGCGCGGGAGTGGGCCGCCCGGCTGGCCCGGTAAAGAAGGGATAGGAATGCTGATCAACGCCTTGAGCTTAATCGTGGTCATTGGCATCCTGGTGCTCCTGCACGAAGGGGGCCATTTCCTGGCGGCTCGCCTGGTGGGGGCGCCGGTAGCGGTGTTTTCCGTGGGTTTCGGCAAGCGGCTTTTCGGCTTTCGCTGGGGGGGCACGGATTTTCGCTGGAGCCTCATTCCGCTGGGTGGATACGTGCGGATTTTAGGCCTGGGACCCGACGAGTCCGACGTGGTGCAGCCGGGACAGAACCCGGTGCCCCTGCTCCCGCGGTGGAAGCGGGCGGTCATCCTGGTGGCCGGGCCGGCAGCCAACGTGCTGGGAGCTCTTGCCTTCATGGCCCTGGCCTTTAACCTGGGGGTGGAGGTGCCGGCCTGGCAAGACCAAAAGCCGGTGGTGGGCTGGGTGGACCCTGCCTCCCCGGCAGCCCAGGCGGGGATCAAGGCCGGAGATGAAGTGCTGGCAGTAGACGGGAAGGCCATCAAGCGCTGGCGTGACCTGGAGATGGTGACGATTTCCTCCCCCAACCGCGAGCTTTCGGTGAAGTTGCGCCGCGGCAACGAAGAGCTCACCGTTCCCTTGAAGCCAAAAAGCGTGAGCCGTTACGCCCTGGGCTGGGCCGGCTTGGCCCCGCCCATCCCCGCCGAGGTGCAGCGGGTGATGCCCGGTTCGCCCGCAGAAAAAGCGGGGCTTTTGCCCGGCGACCGCATCGTCTCGGTGGACGGCAATCCGGTGGAGCACTTCTTTGACCTGGTGCGTTTGGTGGGGGAAAGGCCGGAAAAGGAAATTTCCCTGCATGTGCTGCGGAAGGGTGAGCTGGTGACGCTTTCCGCCACCACCAGGAGCGAAGCGGGCCAAGGGAAGCTGGGGATTCCCATACCCTCCTGGCAGGTGATCCGCAAGCTCCCCGCCGGCCAGGCTGTGCGCGAAGCGGTGCTGGAATGCCGGAGGATGACCGCCGAAACGCTGTGGGTGCTGTCCCGCATGGTCACCGGCCGGGCTTCCATTCGTCAAATGTCCGGCCCCATTGACATTGCCAAGTTTTCCGGGGAAGCGGCGCGGTCGGGTTTGGTACCGCTGATTTGGCTTTTGGGGGTTATCTCGCTGCAGCTGGCCATCTTCAACCTGCTGCCCATTCCGGTTCTGGACGGCGGGCACCTGGTCATCGTGGCGGCGGAAGGCATCCGCCGACGGGACTTTTCCTTCAAAACCAAAGAGCGCATTACCAACGTGGGCTTTTGGCTGATTATGGCCCTCATCCTGTTCGTGCTGGCCAACGACGTGGTGAAAAACCTGCCCGCCCTTTGGCCCCGTTCCCAGCCCTAAGGGGCAGGAAGACAGCTGCGCAGGCGGTGGAGGGCCTGGCGAACGTTTTGGTTCTTGGGCCCCGGCGGGATTTCCATGATGCACGCCACATCCGCCAACACGGGATCGCCCAAAAGCTCCGTAAAGAAGCCCTCACCTAACTCCCCCGCACCGGGAGCCGCGTGGCGATCCCGGCGGCTCCCCAGTGGCACCGGTGTGTCGTTGATGTGCACCAGCTTCAGCGCCCGGGAAAGCCCCGCTTCGTCCAGCTCAAACCAGGCTTGCCGGAAGCCTTCCCGGCGGAGGTCGTAACCCGCTGCCCAGAGGTGGGCGGTATCCAGGCACAACCCCATCCTTCCCTCCTGCCACCAGGAAGGCTCGGCCAGCTCCAACAACTCCTTCACCGTCACGCCTAAAAGCCCACCGGCACCGGCGGTGTTTTCCAGAAGGAGCGGCGTGTCCACCGCCGCCCGAGCGAAAACCTCAGCGAGACGCCGGCGAAGGCGGGCCACGGCCTCCTGCCGTGACTCCCGCCCTGCCGATCCGGGGTGGACCACCACGCCGGCCAGGCCCAGGCGCTGGGCCAGCACCAGCTGGTGGGCCACCAGCGCCACCGAGCGCTCGCCGAGCTCCGGGTCCGCCGAGGCCAGGTTCACGAGATAAGGGGCATGGGCAAAGACCGCGCCGTGCAAACCTGAGGCAGCTAAAACCTCACGAAAAAGCGCCTCCGCCTGGGGGCTTTCCGGCAATGGCGCCCACCGTCCCGGCGGCTGCAGGAAGATCTGCACCGCCTGGCAGCCCAACTGGCGGGCGGCTTCCAGCGCCCGGTGCCAGCCGCCGGCGGTGGCCAGGTGCGCTCCCAGCTTAGGCATAGGCTTATGCTAACCTCTCGGGGTCATGAAAGGCGGCAAGCTCTTGGCCGCGCTGGCGGTGGTCACGGGATTAGTGCTGGGCGCGGCCGTGGCCGCTTGGGTGGTGCTCTGGCTTTCCCTGAAGGCTTCGGCGGTGAGGGTACCAGCGGTGGAAGGTCAACCTCCGGAGGCCGCAGCCCGGGCTTTGCAGGCAGTGGGGTTGGTCCCGCGCTTGCAGGAACCGGTGCCGGACGCCACGCACCCCGCGGGCACCGTGGCCCGCCAGCGACCGGTGGCCGGTTTCCAGCTCAAGCGCGGCTCCACCGTGCTGCTGTACCCATCCTTGGGGGCCGCCGGGCTTTCCGTGCCCGATCTCGTGGGGCTACCTCCGGCCGCCGCTGCGGTGCAACTGGAGCAGGCGGGGCTTGCGGAAGGGGAGCACGCCGAGGTCCAGGGGGAAGGAACGGCTATGGTGGTCATTGCCCAATCCCCGGCACCGGGAAGCCTCTTACCTCCAGGGGGTAAGGTTTCCCTGCTGATCAACCGGCAAGCCCGGGAAAACCGCGTGGTGATGCCGGACATGGTGGGGGAGCCGGTGGATGTGGCGCAAAACCTGCTTTCCCGCTGGGGCTTTCGCGTGGACGGTGTGCAGCCGGTGCCCTACCCTGGCTTGCCTGCCGGGGTGGTGGTGAAGCAAACACCCATGGCCGGCGGTCCCGCGTCTTTGGGAACGGGGGTGGTGCTGTGGGCCAGCCGGTAAAACCCGTCAAGGTGGCCCCGTCGCTTTTGGCTGCTGACTTCACGCGGCTAGGTGAAGAAGTCCAGGAGGTAGAAAGGGCTGGAGCTGACCTGCTGCACTTCGACGTGATGGACGGGGTGTTCGTGCCCAACTTGAGCTTTGGACCCGTGGTATGCCAAGCGGTGCGAAGGGTTTCGGCTTTGCCGCTGGATGTGCACCTCATGGTCACCAAGCCGGAGGTGCTCATCGAGCCGTTTGCCAAAGCCGGCGCCCATCGGCTTTCGGTGCACGTGGAGGCGGTGACCCACCTCCATCGGGTGTTGGCGCAAATCCGCGAGGCCGGAATGGTCCCCGGCGTCGCTTTGAACCCCCTCACCCCGCTGGCAAGCTTGGACGAGGTTTGGCCCTTTGTGGGCTTCATCCTGCTCATGACCGTCAACCCCGGCTTCGGCGGCCAGAGCTTGATCCCCGAAACTGTGGGCAAGCTGGGGCGGCTGGCCAGGATCCGGGAGCAGGTGGCACCCCACGTGGAGCTGGTTGTGGATGGGGGCGTGACCGTAGACAACGCCCCCGCTTTGCGGCAAGCTGGTGCCGACGTTTTGGTGGCGGGGACCGCGGTGTTTGCGGAAGCTGACCGGCAAAGGGCCATTTCGCTGTTAAAAGGGGGGTCTTAGATGTGGCGAGTGGGCGTGGTGGTGTGCAGCGTACTGTTGCTTTTGTCCTGCGCCTCGGCCAAGAAGCAGGAGGATGCGTTTCTCGCCGAGGTAACGCAAATGAGCAAGGACGAAATTCTGGCCAAGGGTGACGCCTTAGCGGCCAAGAAGAAGTTCGTGGAGGCCCGCAAGTACTACGCTTTCCTTGCCGACTCCTTCCCCAACGATCCCCTGGGCCGCAAAGCAGCACTGAAAATTGCCGACACGTTTTTTGCAAGCAAAGACCCGGAATCGCAAGCCGAGGCCCAGGTGCGTTACAAGGACTTTGCCACCCGATTCCCCAACGACCCTCACCGCGCCTACGCCCTGCTGATGCTTGGGCGAACCTACCTTCAGCAGGCCAAAGGCCCCCAGCGGGACCTCACCCCGGTGCGACAGGCAGCGGAAAGCTTCCAGCAGGTGGTTTCGCTCTTCCCCGACAGTCCCGAGGCCCAGGAAGCCCGCACGCTTTTGGCCAAATGCCGGGAGGATTTGGCCGCCCATGAGCTCCAGGTGGCGCGCTTTTACCTGCAGGTGGGGGCAAAAGACGGAGCGCGCAACCGGCTCAACTACCTGTTGCGGAACTACCCTGAAACGGCCGCCGCGAAGGAGGGAGAAACGCTCCTGCAACAGCTGGCCGCTGAGGAAAAGGTGCGGACAATCACCGGCAATACTTGACGGGCTGTCACCTGGGAGTTAGGCTAAGGTAGGAGTCAAAGCCGATGAGGGAGGAAAAGCCAGTTATGGGTCGCATAACCGTATGGGCGCTAATCGTGTTGCTGTTCTCTGGCTACCTCATGGCCCAGGAGCAAAGCGGGCCGCCACCCCGACCGCTGCACAAGGTTGGGGATCACTGGACGCCCTATGACCCCCCCCAGGAGTTTCCTCCCGACGCTCAGGTGTACATCATTCAGCCTGGGGACACGCTGTGGGCCCTGGCGCAAAAGTTCCTGGGTAACCCCTACCTCTGGCCGCAGCTTTGGGAGCAAAACCAGTACATCCGGGACGCCCACTGGATTTACCCCGGGGATCCTCTGGTGGTGGGGGTAAAGGCGGCGGAAGCGCCGGCTCCCGAAGCCCCACCACCGCCTCCGGCGGCTGAGGCGCAACCCAGCCCGGCGGCGCCGCCATCGCCAATAACCCTGCCTCCGGCGGCCGGCGAGGCGGCGGAGGATCTGGTACCCCTGGGCTCCGAGGACGACATCCACTGCTTCGTCTACGTGGACACCGAAGGGGAGGAACTCCCCCTGACCATTGCCTCGGCCGAGAGGATCGGGTATCAAGCGCGCTTTGCCACCGGCGACATCGTTTTCATCAACGGCGGCGAAGCGGAAGGCGTGAAAGCCGGTGATGAGTTCTTCGTGGTGATGCCCGACCGCGTGATCAAGCACCCCACCACCGGCGCCAAGCTCGGAAGGGTGGTGCGGTACCTGGGGCATCTGCGGGTCATTTGCACCCAGGAGCACTCGGCCACCGCGGAAATCATGGCTTCCTGCGATGCTATTCCGCTGGGTGCCAAGCTCAAGCCGTTTGAAGCCATTCCCATCCCCATGGCACCCAGGACGGCGGCGGCCACCCGCTGCGATGCCCCCTCGGGCAAGGCCCGGGGCTTCATCGTGTACTCCAAGGACAACGTGGAAAGCCTGGGGCAGGATCACCTGGTGGTGGTGGACCTGGGCGAAGCCGATGAGGTGCAGCCGGGCACGTTTTTGACCATTTACCGGGAAAACCCGGTTCCCGGTTTGCCGAGGATCGTTTTGGGTCAAGGGGCTGCCCTCACCGCCGGGCCGCACTGGGCCACGGTGAAGCTGCTGGCCACGGACGGGCCGGTGCACGTGGGTGATCGGGTGGAAGTGCAGTGATGGCAACCCAGCCGGAGCGCTCCCCTTCGCTTGCGGAAATGGCCCAGGCCATGGACGTGCTGCTGCAGGGGATGCTGGACCGGTCGCTGAGCCTGGAGGAAGCGGTGCGCACCTTTGAGCTGCGCTACGTGGAGGCAGCGGTCCAGCGGTACGGGGGAAGCATTCAGCGGGCCGCCGCTGCCCTGCAAATCCACCGGAACACCCTCCGCGTCAAGCTGAAGAGGGGCCCGCACCTGTCGAGCTAAGTTGGCTGCTACCTCGTTGCGGGAGTTGGGGCTGGCCTACGCGGCCGCGGCCTGTGGAGTGTTGCTTGCCGGGGCCGTGGCCAGGTTTGGGGCCAGTTTGAGCTCGGTGGATCCGGCGGTGCGAGGCGAGGAAAGCTGGTACGAGATCGTCACCCCCGGAGAGCAGGTCAACATCCCTGAGGAAATCCGGCAGGCAGCTCTTGCCGAAGGGGTGGATCCCGCTTTGGTGGCGGCCATTGTGGAGGTGGAGTCGGGCTTTAACCCGGCCGCCCTTTCGCACAAAGGCGCGGTGGGGCTCATGCAGGTGCTCCCCGAAACCGCCACGCTGGTGGGTGTGGCGGGCCACCACGAGCCCCAGGCCAACCTGAAAGCAGGGTGCCGGTATTTGCGGCTGCTCTTTGAGGACTTTGGCGGCGATGTGGAGCTGGTTTTAGCAGCTTACAACGCCGGTCCCGGGGCGGTTTACAAGAGCGGCGGCATTCCCCCCTACCGCGAAACGCAAGCTTTTGTTTTGCGGGTGGAAGAAGCGTACCGGAGGCTTACCGGCCAGCCGCTGGCCACGGCTAGGTTTGGTTTTTGGGCTCCGTAGGCTCTTTGGGCTTTTCCTCGCCCCGGAGTGCGTTGCGGAAGTTCTTAATGCCCTCGCCCAAACCCCGCCCCAGCTGAGGCAGCTTGCTAGCGCCAAAGATCACAATCACGATGAGAAGGATAAGCAGCAGCTCGGGTACACCGATGGAGCCAAACATGCGCCCTCCTCCGCAGATTATAGCCCCTCATCCGCCGAAAGTTTTTCCAGCACCGCCAAAAGCTCGGCTGGGCCTCCCAGGGCCTTCACCGCTTGCCAGGCGTTGGTGGCCACTTCCGGGATGAGCCGCCGGTATTGGCTTCTTCCGAGGCTGGCGAGCTTCAAGAAGGTGCCTAACGCTTTGAGCCCCCTTTGGGCGGCGCACTGGGTGAAGCGGGTCTGCCAATCTCCCTCCCAACCCAGCAGCTGTGCCGCTCTGGCGAGAAAGTCGGCAGGCAAAAGCGTGGTTCCTCCCCGCTCCCGGAGCAACGAAGCCACGTCGTAGGTGTCGGGACCCAGGCGCAGGTCTTGGAAATCCACGGCCTTGATGCCAACAGGGGTGGCCAGGAGGTTATCCAGGTGAAAATCCCGATGGCAGAGGCGGTAGGGGTGGGCCGCAAGCGCGAAAGCCAGCGACCGGCAAAACTCAAGCACCACAGGCGCCGCTGGCTGCCCGAGCTCCGAATAGTCCAGGAACTGCTGGAGCTCCCGCATGAAGAGGTCGTGGTCAAAGGGAGGGTTGAGGGTAAAAGGGCCCCGGTAGGCTTGAAACGCCGCCAAGACGCGAAGCAATTGCTCCTGCGCTGCGTCTGGATTCGCGGCCAGTGCTTCCCGTACCCCCCGGCTCCCCAGGTCCTCCACCAGTAAGCCTTCGGCGGCTTCCGCCAGGAGCTTCGGCACCGGCAGGCCCTGCCTCCCGGCCCAACGAAACACCGCCGCGTGGTGGCGAACGGAGGGGGCGGCCTCCGGGGGGTAAAGCATGAGCACGGCGCTTTTCCCCGGCCTCAGGTAAACCCGGAAAAAGCGCCTCACCGAGGCATCCGCCGTCAGCGGCTCCCAGGCCTGGGGCGAAAGCCCTAAGCGGAGGAGCCGCTGGCGAAACACCGCAGGCTCCTTCGGGTTTCCGTGGGAATCAAAAGGGTCCACGGTGGTATTCTAGCTGTGTGATGAAGTCAGAGGCATCGCCCCGCGATCTGGAAGGCGTCCTGGGCGCCCTGGCCGAGGCTTTGGGCCGGGCGGCTAGCCGGGACCCGCGGCTCCGGCCGCTTTTTTTGGAGCTGAAAAGGCTCGGCCTGGAGGCCCGCCTGGTGCTCAGGGTGCGGATTGCGAGGCCGGGCTCCGCCGGTTTTGCCATCGAAATTCAGCCCCCCTGGTCCCAGGGCTGGAACCGCGACGACGTGGAAGCGTTGCACGCCCTAGGAATTGCTTTGGAGAGCGATGACCAACAGGTCTTCCCGCCGGAACCTGATGGGCGTTCCCACCGCTGAGCTGGGCGAGTTCCTCGCCAGCTTAGGGGAGCCACCCTACCGGGCCGGGCAGCTCCAGCACTGGATTTGCCGCCGGCTCGCCGGAAGCTTTGAGGACATGAGCGATTTGCCCAAGACGCTGCGGGCCCAACTGCAAGCCCAAGCCTGCCTTGCCGACCCCGTGGTGATTGAGGTTCGTCGGGCCAGCGACGGCACCGCCAAGTACGCCCTGCAGCTGGAGGACGGCCTGGTAGTGGAGGCGGTGGCGATGCCCATGGAGGGCCATACCACCCTTTGTTTGTCCTCCCAGGCCGGCTGCGCCGTGGGCTGTCGCTTTTGCGTCACCGGGGCTTTGGGAAGCGGGCGCAACCTGCGGGTGCACGAGATCTTCGGCCAGTTCCGGGTGCTCATGCGCTCGGAGGGCCTGGTGGGGCAGGGCGTCAACGTGGTGTTCATGGGGATGGGTGAGCCGCTTTTGAACCTTCCCAACCTGGTGGGCGCCCTGGAGTTTCTGAGCGAAACCGTGAGCTTGCGCCGCATCACCGTCTCCACCGCCGGCGTTGTGCCCAAGCTCTACGCGCTGGCGCAGCTTCCCCGCCGCCCAAATCTCGCGGTTTCCCTCAACGCCACTACCGATAAGCAGCGGGCCTACCTCATGCCCGGGGTGGCGCGCTGGTCTCTGGCGGAGTTGATTGCAGCGCTTAAAGCGTATCCCCTGGAGCGGGGGCGCCGGATCACCATTGAGTACGTGCTGATTGCTGGCGTCAACGACTCTCTGGAGGACGCCCGCCGCCTGGTACGGCTGCTTTCGGGGCTGAAGGTAAAGGTCAACCTGATCCCGTTAAACCCCGACCCCGACTTTTTGCCCGGCCTGGAGCCACCTTCGGAAGGCGTCATCAACGCCTTTGCCGCCCACCTGGCCGCAGCCAACATGAACGTGACCGTGCGCTGGAGCAAAGGGCGGGAGGTGGCGGCAGCGTGCGGGCAGCTGCGCGGGCAACTGAAAGTTTCACGGCCTGCTGTCGTCGCCCCTTAGGCTGGCGGTAGCACCACCGCGGCCCACTGCCTCCCGGCTTGAGGCCCGTCCCGTCGGTAGGAGTGGTAGTTGGGGTTGCAGGCGGTGCACCCCGGGAGACCGCGCAAACGCTCGGAAAGCAAGCCGGCCTTGAGGAGCGCCTTCTGGGCGCACGCTTGCAGGTCTACCCGGCCGTCGCTGGCAGCGCCGGAGAGGGGACCCAGCTGGTTCGTGAGGGCCGTAACCACCTCTGGGCCCACGGGGTAGTGACAGGGGCCCACGCCCACGCCGATCACCGCCTCCAGGTCCACGGGCTCCACCCCAAACTGCACCGAAAGCAGCCGCACTGCCTTTTCCAGAATGCCCGCCGCCAACCCCCGCCAGCCGGCATGCACGATGCCAATCACACCTCCACCTGCTACAACCACCGGCAGGCAGTCGGCGGTTTGCACCGCCAGCGCCACCCCCCGCTCGGCGGTAATGAGCGCGTCGCACACGCCCACCACCTGCAATAGCGTAGCTTTTGGCACCCGACCGCTAAAGGTGAAAACCAAATCGGTGTGCCGTTGCTGGGGGATCAAAACCGGGGTGGGAAAGCCAAAGGCTTCCTCCAGAAGCGCCGGTAAGCCCTCGGCGGAAAAACCCGGGGGACAGGCGCGGGCATCGGCAAAAAGCGCCAGCGCCCCAGCTAAAGGAACGAGCGTCAAGCCTTCATGGCCCACGGAAAGCGATGCTACACTCCCCGGGAGTGCTTGCAAAGAGCATGGGGGGAGCGGCGGTTTTGCGCATGGGGCGTGGGCAGAGGCAATGATCCGCTTGGAAAACGTCACCAAGACCTATTGTGGGCGGCCAGCGCTGGTGGGAATTTCAACCGTAGTGGAGAAGGGCGAGTTCGTTTTCCTCACCGGACCATCGGGGGCCGGGAAGAGCACGTTGCTGCGCCTTTTGTACCGGGCCGAGGTACCCGATCAAGGGCGAGTGGTGGTGGCTGGACAGGACCTGACCACCCTCAATCGGCGGGAGGTGGCGGAGCTCCGCCGGCGCATGGGGGTGGTTTTTCAGGATTTCAAGCTCCTGCGGCGGCGGACCGTGGGCGAAAACATCACCTTCGTGCTGGACCTCCTGGGGTTGCCGGAAAGGGAGCAGCAGCGCCGGGCTTACCACGCCCTTCGCCAGGTGGGCTTGCAGCACCGGCTTTCCGCTTTGCCGGAGGAGCTTTCCGGCGGTGAACAGCAGCGGGTAGCGGTGGCCCGGGCGCTGGTGGTGCAGCCCGAGCTCATCCTGGCCGATGAGCCCACGGGCAACTTGGACCCCGAGCGCTCCCACGAGCTCATGGGCTTCTTTCGGGAAGCTAACTACCGCGGCACCACGGTGGTGGTGGCCACCCACGATGTGTCGCTCATTGCCGCTCACCCCGCCCGCACCCTGGTGCTGGAGCGGGGGAGGCTGGTTCAGGACCGGTGGGGACCGCCATGAGGCAGCACCTTTGGCGGGAGGTGTGGCGGCAGCTGCGGGAAGCCAGGGGTATGGCGCTGGTGGCGGTGTTGCTTTTGGCGGTGGGCGGGGCCTGGGCCATGCTGGCGGCCAGCTTCCTGCAGTGGGGGCGCGCCGGGCTTCTGCGGGCAGCCAAGGAAGCGGTGGTGGTGGCGGTGCTGGCCGACGGCTCAGAGCCTGCTCAGCTGCAAGCGGCGGTGGCTTCCCGCTTTCCACAAGCCAGGACCGTGAGCTTTTCCCCTAAAGAGCTTGGGCAAACCCTTTCCGGCTGGGCCGGTGGGGCCGCCGGGGAAAGCCTCCTGCCCGCGGCGCTTTCCATTACCGTGGCCGCTGCGGACGCGGAGGGCCTCAAGCAGTTTCTCCGCGCCCACCCGGGAGTGGCCGCGGTGAGTTCGTCCCAGGAATGGGTGGGCCCGGCGCTTTCCGGGTTTTCCTTGGCCCTGCGGCTGGCGGGGCTTTTGGCTTCGATTTTGGTTTTTGCCTTTGGAGCGCTGGTGGTTTTAGCCGTGAGGCTGCTGGTGCTTTCCCACGCTGACGAGATTGCCATCATGCGGCTCATCGGCGCCCATGAGGAGGACATCCGGGCTCCCTACCTGGTAGCCAGTACGCTTTTGGGTTTGCTTGGGGGCGCTTGCGCCGTGGGTTTGGCGCTTTTGGGGCGAGCCATCCTGGCCCCCTGGATCCACCTGCCGCCTTTTTCGCCCACTCACCTCTTGGCCACAGTGCTGGCCGGGGGGTTGGCCGGAGTTCTGGGGGCGGCGGTGGGGGTCCGCTCCCTCCCCCAAGAACCGTAAGGCCCCGCTGGCAGCGGGGCCTTTCTTGTATCCGTGCGTTGATTGGCGCTTACGACTTGGGCGTGGGGGTCGGTGCGCCGCCCCGGAGACGCCGCAGCTCTTCCTGGGTCTTGCGGATTTCTTCAATGCGGCGGGCTTCCTCATCGGCCTTGAGGTTTTGCTCGTACTTGGCCTGCTTATCCCGCATTTCCGCGACCTTGGTGGGGTTGCCCGCCTCCTGGTAGGCCTGCTCGGCCTCCTTATAGCGCTTTTGCTTGTCCAGCACAAAGCCAAGGGAGCTGTAAATCAAACGCCGAAGGTGGGCATCGGGGCTCTTGGTGAGCGCGTCCCGGAAGAACTTTTCGGCTTTGGCCACGTCGCCCTTGCCCTGGGCGCACTGGCCGCGGTAGTAGGTGGTGAGGGCGTTATCCACACCGGCCCTGTCCAACCAGGCCAGGCTTTCGTCGTAGCGGTCGGCGCCCAGAAAGCCTTCCGCCACCAGCAGAGCAAGGTCCGGCGAAGCCTTCTTTTCGTAGGCTTTGGCGGCGACGGTTGCCGCTTGGCTGTAAAGGGCGTTGGATTCCTGCCCCTTGACCATACGGGCAGCGCGCAGACCCGCGGTAGCAGCGGTTTTGCCCAGCGTGGCATCACCGCTCAGCTCAAAGGCCCGGCGGTAGGCGTTGAAGGCGTCGGCGTCCTTGCCAGCCCGGGACAGGGCCGCACCGTAAACAGCCCAAGCATCCACCTGCTGAGGTCCCGCCTGGGTAGCGGTACGGGCTGCCTCCACCGCACCGTTGGTGTCGTTGGCCGCCAGCCGCGCCCGAGCCAGGGTTGCCAGCATCACGGCCTTTTGTTCGCCTTTGAGCGTTTCCACCGGCACCACCTGCAGCACCTTTACCGCTTCGGCAGCCTTTCCCATATCCACCAGCAAAACCGCCAGCGCCCTGGCAAAGGCCGGGTTGGTGGGTTCCATTTGGTTGGCCTTCTGGTAGTTAGCCAACGCCTGGTCCTTCTGGCCCAACTTCTCCTGACAGGCGCCCACGTAGTAGTAAGCGCCGGCGTAGTTGGGGTTTTCCTGGAGCACCGCCTGGAACTCCTTCAGCGCCCCGGCGTAATCGCCCTTCTTGTACAAGGACAGGGCCGCGTTCCAATCGGCCGCCCAAACGCCCGTTGCTGCTACCGCCAAAAGAAAACGCGCTACCAATTTCATCCTCATTGCCCCCTTTTTTTACAGCTGAACCAACGGGGTTACCCGCCGGAGAAATTCCCCCGCCTCTTCGCCGCCCTTAAGCAGCGAGATGGCCCGCGCCAGCTGGTCTACCATGCTTTGCACGGCGCTCATCCCCTTGCCTCGCTCAATTTCGGTGCGCGCCAGCCGGTACTGTTTTTCCACGGTGATGGCCCCTCCGGGCCCGACGATTTCCTCGGCAATCTTGCGGATGTTTTCGGTGAGCGCCAGCAGCGTTGTGACCGAAGGACCGGCCGGAGCTCCCTGGGGGGTCTCCTCCCCCGGCATGCGAAGCCCGATAAGGCCTGAGGTAATGAGGCCAAAGAGCGTCTTGCATAAATCAAAGGCCGAAAGCTTGGTCACTTCCTCCAGCTGGCGGATGGAGCGCTGGCCGTCAATTTTGGTCACCACCACCCACTCGTGGGGGGAAAGGGTTACCTGATCGTGGCCCGGTTCCCGAGGCAAAAAGTACGGGATCAAATCCAGAGAAGGAATGCGCTTTTGCAAAACCCGCCACTCGTCGAGTCTCCGCGCTGCCTCCATCATCAGTGAGGCATTGGACTTGGTGATGGTGACCTGGTCAGATTCCACCTGGGGGGTAAAGATGAACTGGCCCCGCTGCCAGATGGCCATTTCGTAAACGGCGTTTTCCCCCCGCAGGTTGCCCACGTAGGCGTCCACGATTTGCCCGTCCTTGAGGAAGATCTTGCCGACGATGCCCCCATCGCCGGAGAGCGTGAACACCCCCGTCTTACCCGACACCGATACCAACTGGATTACGTCGGGGAGAGCCAAGTCAGCGAGGGAGCCTTGGAGTGCCATGATCGCTCACTGGAGGCGGAAGTTGACGGTAACGATAATGATGACCTCTACAGGTCTCCCGTTAAGGGTCGAGGGCTCCCATTTCCATTGCTTCACCGCTTCCACCGCGGCTTCGGTAAGCCCCATGGAGAGACCGCGGAGCACCTTCACGCTCTTGGGGTTGCCCTCCTTATCCAGCACCACCTCAAGGATAACCGGCCCTGAGACCCTTGCCCGCCGGGCAATTTCCGGATAAACGGGGTCCACGTACTTGATTCGCCGCGGCTCCTTAAGCTGCCCACCAACACGAATCGGTCCCTCGTCCTCCGGTGGCGGTGGGGGGCCAATATCCCCAAACACTGCGTCCGCCGGCAGCGGGGTATCGGGGATTTCCTCCTCCGGCTCGTACTGACGGACGGGCTCCGGTTCATCAGGTGTGGGGTCCGGAATCGGCACCCTCACCGTCTTCGGCTTGAGGATCTCCTGCTGCTTCTGCACTTCCGGGGGCTTGAAGCGCGGCTGCTGCACCACGAAGATCTTGGGTTTGTTTTGCTGGGCCTCAGCCGTTCGCGTTGCCCATTCGGGGAAGCGAATGATGAAGAGCACGACGTGGAAGATGACCGCAATGATGGTTGCGATCCGAAGGGTGCGCCGGTCCTCCTCGTACTCCTGCGCCAGCATGGTCAGCTCTTGGAGCGTGAGGTCTTGCTTTTGGCGCTCATTGGTGCTCATACAACACCTCCACTTTTATTGTAGGGCCACGACCGCCGCACGGCTACAGAGCTCCCAGAGCGCCCCACAGGTTTTCGATTTCCCGCTGGGTGGGCAAGGAAATGTTGAGATCCCGGGCCAGACCCAGCTTATCCTTTATCTGGCGTAGCTCGTCAAAGGCGTCCATCATGGCCCCGTAGGGGGCTTGGGGATCCGGGCGCAAGATCACGGGCTTTTCAATGACGGGTTTCCCATCCACCAGCTTGCCCGGAACGATCTTGCCCTTGAGGTAGTCGGCAAACTGCGATAAAGCCAAGGCCCGGCCGTCCACCAGGTAGGTCCCTTGGGGCGTGACCTTGACCTCCACAGCCTCTTCCCTCTCCAGCTGCACCTGGGCGGTGTCTTCCTTGGGAACCGCAAAGTCCAACCCCTTGGTGGCCGAAAAAGCCATGGTCACCATGAAGTAAATGATGAGGAGGAAGGTCACATCGGCCATGGATCCCGTAAAGATTTCTGGCGGTATTTTCCGACGTTCAAGCTTCATGGCGCCCCCCTCAGCTCTTGTCCGAGATCGTGCGCTGCTCGGAGAGAAGGAAGATCGTTCGCACCCGTGCCTGTTTCAAAGCATCGAGGATCTTGTCAATGATTTGATACCGCGTGCCCTTATCCGCTTTCACCACGAACGGCTTATCCGGAGCCTGGGCCACCACGTTTTGGGCAAAGGTTTGAACCTCTTCCACCGTGGCCACAGGCACGGAGGTTTCCTTGCCACCCGAAACCCTGATGACACCCTCGGTATCCACCGAAACGTAGGCAGCATCGCGGGGCACATCGGTGCGCACCGTGGTGCGCGGCAACTGCACCCGAGCCTTGTCCACCTCAATGTTGTACGTGACGATGAAGAAGATGATGAGGAGGAAAACGATGTCCGCCATCGTCGCGGTGGGGATGTAAGGGTCGGGTTTACGGCCTACTCGCCGTATTCGGATCATCTTACGCCTCCGCGCCGCCTCCCTGTCCGTACCGCTCGCTATCCATCTCAATGAAGGTGTCCATCAACATGTTGGAAGCCACCTCGATATCCCGCATGAACCGGTTAATACGGCTCATGTAGTAGTTGTAGCCGAGCTGGGCAGGGATGGCAATGAACAAACCGGTAGCGGTGGTAATCAGTGCCTCCGAGATACCGGCCGCCACGGCGCCAGGGTTGGAAAGACCGGCCTGAGCCAAGGTCGCGAAGGACTTGATCATGCCCGTAACCGTGCCCAAGAAGCCCAACATTGGCGAGATGTTGGCGGAGGTGGCCAGCACCATCAAACCCCGCTCCAGACGGGCGCTTTCAAAAACCGCGGCCGACTCAATGTTCTTCTCGATGTCCTCCCGGGGGTGACCGTAGCGGGCCAAAGCCGCCTTCACCACCGAAGCCACCGGTCCCTGGTACTCCTCGCACACCTTCATGGCCCCGCGCACGTCGCGGTTGACGAGAAGCGCCTTCCGTACCTTGGAAAGGAACTCATTGACGTTGACCTTGGCCTTCCGCAACGCCAGCCCGCGCTCGACGATAAACGTCGCGGTCAAGATCGAGAAGACCAAAAGTGGCCACATGGTGATACCACCCTGCTGGAAATAGGTAACCAGATCTCCTAACACGTTCGCCTCCTCACTTTCCCGGATTGGCCTTCCGCCAAGTCCGTTGGTTTTGCCGGATGAGGCAGCCCTTCTCCGGCTCGGTGAGGCTAACACAGGAAGGAAAGGAGAGTCAACGAGCGTAGCGCCAGAGCTCAATCAGCGGAGATGCACGCTTTTCCTGTCCAAGAGATGGCAAAGTGCTACCGCCAAAGCATCGGCGGCGTCCGCCGGCAGCTCTTCGGCAATCCCCAAAAGCCTTTGCACCAGCCAGGCCACCTGCGGTTTTTCCGCCCGCCCGTTACCCACCACCCAGGACTTGACCCGCGCCGGCTCGTACTCCGCTACCTCTCCACCCCACTGACCCAGCGCCGCCAGAAGCGCACCGCGGGTTTCCGCTAAAAGCAGGCTAGCCTTTTGGAATCGCGCCACAAAAGGGGTTTCCACCGCCACCACCTGGGGCTGCCATTGGGCGAGGAGCGCTAGCAGCTCGTCGGCTAGCCCAGCGAGCGTTTGCGCCCGGGGCAGACCCCGCTTGCCTTTGAGGCAACCCCAAGCCACGCGGGTGATCTCTCCGTTTTCAGCTTCAATGAGGCCCCAACCGGTGGTTCGGGTCCCCGGGTCAACGCCCAGTACCCGCACGTTTACTGCGCTTCCAGCAAGCTGGGGTCAATATCGAAGTTGGCCCACACGTTCTGCACGTCGTCGTGGTCCTCGAAGGCCTCCATGAGGCGGATCATTTGCTCGGCTTTCTTGTCCTCCAGGCGCACCTGGGTGGTGGGGACCATTTCGATCTTGGCCTGCTCCACGGTGAACCCCTTGGCCTCCAAGGCGCCCTTCACCCGATGGAGCTCGTCAGGAGCGGTGTAAATTTCAAAAAACTCGGGGTCATCGGCGAAAAAGTCCTCAGCCCCTGCTTCCAGAGCCGCTTCCATCACCGCGTCCTCAGAACCCGAGCTCTTGGGCACGAGAAGGTAACCCTGCTTCTTAAAGAGGAACGACACGCACCCGGTTTCCCCCAGGTTGCCGCCGTGCTTGGAGAACAGGTGCCGGATCTCCGCGGTGGTGCGGTTGCGGTTGTCGGTGAGCACTTGCAGCATGACCGCCACCCCGCCGGGGCCGTACCCCTCGTACACCACCTCTTCGTACGCTACCCCGGGAAGCTCGCCGGTACCCCGCTGGATGGCTTTGGTGATGTTTTCCTGGGGCATGTTGGCGGCCCTAGCGGCCTGGATGGCTGCCCGCAAACGCGGGTTGGCCTCCGGATCACCACCCCCCAAGCGCGCTGCGGTGGTGATTTCCCGAATCAGCTTGGTGAAGAGCTTGCCCCTCTTGGCATCGAGCTTGCTCTTCTTGTGCTTGATCGTGCTCCATTTGTTGTGTCCCGACATTTTAGGCTCCCGGCCTGACATGGCCTTCACCACTATTTTACACACCTCGAGACTTCCCTTGACGGAAGCGTTGCCGGTAAGCGACAATAACCAGCAGCTGGACCGAGAGGTGGGATAGGCCCATGAAACCGACAGTCCTCCTCGTTGACTACGAGCCCCGCAACGCCGCCCGCTATGCGGCCGCCTTGGCTCCCTTGAACGTGGAGTTCCTCTCCGCCACCGACCTGGATGGGGCTATCGCCCACTGCAGCAAGGTGGAGCCTTCGCTGGTGCTGTTAACCTCGGTGTTGCCCCGGGTCAAGGTGGAAGACGCCATTACCCAACTGCGAGCCCGGGCTGGCCTGCGGACCACCCCCTTTGTCGTCCTGATGAGTGGCTACACCGGCAGCGACACCCGCGGGGACGCCCAGCGGTTAGGGGCCCACGATATCCTCCCCAAACCCTTTTCCGACCAGCAGCTCCGGGATTGCGTGAAGCAGTGGCTGGAAGCTGGAGCACGGGCCGCCACGGTTTCCGAAAAGACCAAGGTGGAAATCCTTGAGGCCCTGAAACAGCAAGGCGCCGAGGGCGGCGTGGTAACCTCCCAGGAGCTCTTTGGCGATATCCTGAGTGAGGAAGAAGAAGCACCCAGCCCAGCCGATACCCAGCGCATCCGCGTGGAACCCAAAGCCCCGGTGAAGAAACCGGAGGCGCCGGCACCGGCCCCACCCCAGGCCGAACCCGCCGCACCACCCAAACCCCCAACCCCTCCCCGCCAGGTGCCCGCCCCAAAGGGAGCGGTGGAGGACGTGGAGCGGGTGCTGGAAGCCACCATTGCCGATGTCCTCAAGGCCGAAGAGAAAAAGCCCAAGCCCGCCGAGGATACCGGCGCCAAGCGGGTGGACGAGCTGCTCTCGCAAACTCTTTCCGGGCTTGAAGTGCCGCTGAAACCCAAGCCCAAACCGGAAGCCAAGCCCGCCCCTGCGCCTCCAGCCGAAGCCCCCGCGGCTCGCCCTGAGCCTCCCAAGCCTGCGGCCGCCCAGCCCACAGCCACCACCGGCACCGCCTTTGGCCAGTACGAGCTCATCGAGCATATTGCCACCGGCGGCATGGCCGAGGTGTACAAGGCGCGCATGAAGGGCCTGGAGGGCTTCCAGAAGATCGTGGCCATCAAGCGCATCCTCCCGCACCTTACCGACAACGACGAGTTCGTCACCATGTTCATTGACGAGGCCAAGCTGGCCGCCCAGCTCCAGCACCCCAACATCATCCACATTTACGACTTGGGCAAGATCGAGCGCTCCTACTACATCGCCATGGAGTACATTGACGGCCTCGATCTGCGCTCCATCCTCAACAAGCTGCAGGCTAAAGGGGAGCGCTTCCCCTTGCCTCTGGCGCTGTACGTGGGGGCGCGGTTAGCCGATGCCCTGGACTACGCGCACCGCAAGCGCGACTTCAAGGGCCAGGCCATGGCCCTGGTGCACCGCGACGTTTCCCCGCAAAACGTGCTGATCTCCTACGAAGGGGAAATCAAGCTCTGTGACTTCGGCATTGCCAAGGCCGCCTCCAAGGCTTCCCATACCCGCGCCGGGGCTCTCAAAGGCAAGCTTCAGTACATGTCCCCGGAACAGGCCTGGGGCAAGGACCTGGACCACCGCTCCGACATCTTCTCCCTGGGCCTGGTGCTTTACGAGATGATCGTGGGGCGCAAGGCCTTTTCCGGGGATTCGGAGCTTTCCATCCTCGAGCAGGTGCGCAGCCCCAAGCTGGTGCCACCCCGGGAGCTGGACCCCAGCATCCCGCCCGAAGTGGAGCAAATCCTCCTCAAGGCCCTTAAGGAAAAGCGCGAGGAGCGTTACCAGTCGGCAGCCGATATGGCCAAGGACCTGGAAGCGGCCATGCGCGCCTTCGAGCCAGCTCCCAGCGCCGCGCAGCTGGCGGCTTTCCTCTGCGACCTGGTCGGACGGGAACGTCCGGCGCTGGCCACCGAGGCGGCGGCCACAGTGAAGCTGCCGGTGAGCGCCCCAACGCCCAAGCCACCGGAACCCCAGCCGGCAGCGCCGCCAAAGCCGGAACCGGCTCCCGCCCCCGCCCAGCCGGTGACCATCCCCGAGCTGGAGGAAGCAATTCCCCAGCGCCCGAAGCCCTCACCGCTGGTTTGGGCGGTGCCTGCAGTGCTGGTGGTGGTGGTTGGCGGGTATTTCCTCTTAACCCGCAGCAAACCGGCGGAGTCGCCCCTACCGGCACCCACCCCCGAAGCGCAGCAGGTGGCCCAGGCGGGGATTCCGGAGCCCACGGCGCCACCGGCGTTGCCGGGGCCAGAAGCTGCCGCGCGCCCCGCAGGGCAACCGGCCGCAGCACCGGCGGTCGTCCCCACGGTGGCGGCTCCCGCGGCGCGCACGCCCATCCCCACGGCGGCACCCACGCCGGCACCCACCCGGCCGGCGGCACCCACGCCCACTCCGGCTCCTGCGGTGGTCCCGCCGCCCGTGGTGCCACCCGCTGAGGTGGAGCCCACGCCTACCCCCGAACCCACACCCACGCCGAGACCCACGCCTACCCCCGCTCCCGTGGTGGCCCAAGCTCCGGCGCCGGCGGTGAAAGAGGGAGACCTGGTGGATGTCCCGGACGTTTGGCCCGAGCCCATCCTCATGCCCAAACCCAACTACCCGCCGCTGGCCGCCCGCCAGCGCCAGGGCGGTACGGTGATTTTGAGCGTGCTGGTGGACGAAAATGGTGTGGTGCGGGATGTGAAGGTGCTGCGCGGCATCAAACCCGACTTAGGGCTGAATGCTGCCGCAGTGGCGGCTGTGAGGAACTGGCGATACAAACCGGCAACCAAGGATGGGGTGAAGGTGAAAACCTGGTTTACCCAACCCATACCGTTCAAGCCCCAATAGGAGGGAGGAACAAACATGGCGGTACTGACCGAACAACAGCGCAAGTTTTACGAGGAAACCCTGAAAGTGACCAAGCAGGAGATCCAGGACCTAGAGAACCAAATCCAGGAAGAGCTGCAGCGGGTCAAGCAGCGCATCGCCGAGCTCCAAGCCGCGCAGAAGGCCGCGCGCCAAATGTACGATGCGGCTTGCCAGCGGCTGGGGATCCCCAACGACCTGGAGGAGAGTCCCTCCGCCTAAGCCTTGAGGATGGGCCCTCCGGCACTGAGGGCCCCACCGCTCAAGCTCGAGGCCACCACCGATGATGGTTTGGTTTCGCCGAACCAGCCGGGAGGAGCGTCCCCCCAGTCGCGTACCCGAAGGGCTTTGGGTCAAGTGCGAGGGGTGTCGGGAGATCCTTTACCGAAAGGAGCTGGAGCGCTCGCTGTTTGTTTGCCCCCGCTGCGGCCATCACCACAGGATCTCGGCTCGCACCAGGCTCGCCCAGCTTTTTGACAACGGCGAGTGGAAAGAGCTCTTCGGCAACGTGTATTCCACCGACCCCTTGGAGTTCGTGGACTCCAAGCCCTACAGCGAAAGGCTCAAAGCCCTGCGGGAAAAGGGGCTCAAGCACGACGCCATGCTCATTGGCGTGGGCAAGATGGGGGGCCGCAGGGTCATCGTTGGCGCCATGGAGTACGCCTTCATGGGGGGCTCCATGGGCTCGGCCATGGGGGAAAAGCTCACCCGCGCCATTGAACGCTGCCTGAAAACCCGCACGCCGCTGGTGACGGTTGCCTGCTCCGGCGGCGCGCGCATGCAGGAAGGCGTGCTTTCCCTCATGCAGCTGGCCAAGATTTCCGCAGCGCTTGCCAAGCTCCACCAGGCACGCATCCCGTTCATTTCCGTGCTCACCGACCCCACCACCGGTGGGGTTACCGCCTCCTTCGCCATGCTGGGGGACATCAACATCGGTGAGCCGGGAGCGCTCATTGGCTTTGCCGGGCCACGGGTCATCGAGCAGACCATCCGGCAAAAGCTGCCCGAGGGCTTCCAGCGGGCGGAGTTCCTGCTGGAGCACGGGATGCTGGACATGGTGGTCCCCCGGGGGGAGCTGAAGGAGACGCTGATCCGGTGTCTCGCCCACCTCTCGCCCTAGAGCTTGACCGGCTCTTGGCCCATCGCTTCGAAGCCCGGGTGGTGCCCGGTCTTGAGCGCATTGCCAAGGTTTTAGCGGAGCTGGGCCACCCCGAACAGAGCTTTCCCTCGGTGTTGGTGCTGGGCACCAACGGCAAGGGGTCCACCGCGGCGTTTTTAGCTTCCATCCTGCAAAGCATGGGGTTGCGGGTGGGGCTCTACACCTCCCCCCACCTGGTGCGGGTGGAAGAGCGCATCCGCATTGGCGGTACCCCGCTGCCTCCGGAAGAGCTCCTGGTTTGGGTGCAGAGGCTTTCCCGGTTTCCTGAGCTTTCCTACTTCGAAACCCTCACCGCCGCTGCCTTTGCGGCCTTCGCCGAAAACCACGTGGACATTGCCGTCATGGAAGCCGGCCTGGGCGGCCGCTGGGATGCCACCAACGCCAAGGCCCACGAGGTGGCGCTGCTCACCAACGTGGGCACCGACCATCAGGACTGGCTGGGACCCACCCGCGCCCACATTGCCGCCGAAAAGGCCGCTGCCCTGCGGGGGCGGGAAGCCATTGTGGGGGAGTGGGACGAAAGCCTTTGCGAGGTGATCCGCACCCACGCTGACCCGCATACCCGCATTTCCCGGCCGTCCCAGTGGGTCACGGTGGAGCCTCTCCCCACGGCCGAACCCTCCCTCTTCTCCACCGTTCGTGCCCACGCGTTCGGCGAAGAGTGGCAGCTGCAGCTTCCCCTGGCAGGCCCCTTTCAAGTGCACAACTACCGCCTGGCCCTCGCCGGGCTTGGGGCGCTGGACAAGCTGCAGCTGGTTCCCCGCCCCAGCCGCGACGCCCTGATTGCCGGCACGCTTGCCACCCGCTGGCCGGGGAGGCTTGAGGAAATTCGCTGGCAGGGGCGCCGGTTCTTGCTGGACGGGGCCCATAACCTGGAAGCCATGACGGCGTTAACCCAGGCGCTTGCTGCCGCCGGCCTGGCCGGGAAGCTCGACCTTGTCTTTTCCTGCTTGTCCGACAAGCCCCTGGCCGCCATGGCCGAGCTTTTGCGGCCGCTGGTGGGAGAGGTGCAGGTGACACCGATCCCTTCCCCCCGGGCCCGGGATCTTGGCGAGCTCGCCCGGGCGTTCCCCGGCTGCCGGGTGGCGGCCAGCGTGGCCGAAGCGCTGGAAGCTGCCGCACCCCACCGCCTTACCCTGGTCACCGGCTCCCTGCGCCTGGTGGGGGAAGCCCTGAGCTTCCTTCGGTGGCAGGCATGACCACCGTGAGCTTGCGCCTGCGATCGGTCCTCGAAGCCCAGGAAGAAACGCTTCTGGCCCCTTACGCCAGGCTTTCCCGGGACGCCACCCGTCGGCACCCTCTGGAAGCCACCAACCCTGAGGAGGACTTTCGCACCCAGTTCGCCCGGGACCGCGACCGCATCCTCCACGCCCGGGCCTTCCGCCGGCTCAAGCACAAAACCCAGGTGTACGTCCCGCACACCGCCGACCACCCCCGCACCCGGCTCACCCACACCCTGGAGGTGGCCCAGCTGGCGCGTACCATGGCCCGCGCCTTAGGGCTCAATGAGGACCTTGCGGAAGCCATTGCCCTGGGGCACGACCTGGGCCACACCCCCTTTGGCCATTCCGGGGAAAAGGTGCTGGCCCGCATCCTGGCCGGAAAAGAGCCCACCTGCCCGCTTCCCGCCAGCGTGGTTGCCGAGGTAGGTACCTTCAAGCACAACTACCACTCCCTGCGGGTGGTGGACCTTTTGGAGCAACGCTACCCCACGCCCGGCTTGAACCTCACCGACCCCGTGCGGGAGGGCATCCTGAAGCACACCTCCTGGAACCCGGACCTGCCCTTCCCCCTCCCCGACCGGGAAGGGTTGCGGTTGCACCAGCCCTGCCATTTGGAAGGCCAGGTGGTGGCCCTCGCCGACGAAATTGCCCAGCAGACCCATGATCTGGAGGACGGCCTGGCCAACGAGGCGGTAAGCCTTTCCGCGGTGGAGCCGCTGGGCTTGGTGGCCAAGGCCATTGAGATTCTGGGGGACCGCTACCGGCAGGAGCGCTCGGCCTTCCGGAGGGCGGCGGCCCTCCAGCGCACCCTCATCCACCTCTTGGTCACCGATGCGGTAAGCCACACCGCCCGGCAGCTCGCGGAGCTGGCTGCCACTTTCGGCTTGGGCGACCGCGCTTCCTGGCAGCGCTTTTGGGCAGCAAGTCCCCGGGAGCTGGTGGCCTTTTCGCCCCACATGCAGCCGCTCTTTGCCGAGCTCAAGGCCTTCATTTACCAGTTCATCATCAACCACCAGGAGGTGAACCTCCAGGACCACCGGGCGCAGCTGGTGCTGGTGGGCCTTTTCCGCGCGTACTACACCAACCCCCTGACCCTTCCACCCTACGTATTGCTGCGATTTTCCGAGGTTTCCGGCCGGCCCTACCTGCGGGATTTGCCCCACGGCCAGGCTCAGGAGGAAGTGACCACCCACTACCACCCCGACCCCCGCTTTGTGCGCATCCTGGTGGACCACTTGGCCGGCATGTCCGACCGCTTTGCCCTCTCGGAGTTTGAAAAGTTGTACCATCCCACCGTCGGCTCCTGGTGAGCCGGGACTTGCGATGAAGATCTTCATTGCCTCGGATCACGCCGGGTTTGCCCTGAAAAGGGCCATCCTCGAGCACCTGCGGGCCGCCGGCCGGGAGGTGGAGGACCTGGGCACCCATTCGGAAGAATCGGTGGATTACCCGGACTACGCCCATACCCTGGCCGCCAGGGTGGCCCGCGAAGCGGAAGCCCGTGGCATCCTCATTTGCGCCACCGGCATCGGCATGAGCATGGCCGCTAACCGCCACCCCGGCGTGCGCGCCGCCCTTTGCCACGACGCCTACACCGCGGAAATGGCCCGCCGGCACAACAACGCCAACGTGCTTTGCATGGGCGGCAAGGTCACCGGCGAGGCGGTGGCCAAGCAAATGGTGGACATCTTTCTCGCCACCCCTTTTGATGGCGGTCGTCACGCCCGCCGGGTGGCCAAACTGGAGGCCAAGGATGAGTGAAAGGGAGCGCTTTTTCTCGTTCCTGGAAGAAACCGTTCGCCAAACCGACCCGGAAATTGCCGAGGCCCTGCAAAAAGAAAGGGGCCGACAAAACCACGGGCTGGAGCTCATCGCTTCGGAAAACTTCGTCTCCCCCGCGGTGCTGGCCGCCATGGGCTCGGTGATGACCAACAAGTACGCCGAAGGCTACCCGGCCAAGCGCTACTACGGTGGCTGTGAGTTCGTGGATGTGGCGGAGGAGCTGGCCCGGGAGCGCGCCAAGAAGCTGTTCGGCTGCGATCACGTGAACGTGCAGCCGCACTCCGGGGCGCAGGCCAACATGGCGGTGTACCTGGCGGTGCTGCAACCTCAGGACGTATTTTTCGGCATGGACTTAACCCACGGCGGCCACCTCACCCACGGCCACCCCTTGAACTTTTCCGGCAAAACCTTCACCGTGGTGCCCTACGGTGTCAGGCGGGACACGGAAACCATTGACTACGACCTGCTTCGGGACTTGGCCAGGAAGCACAGGCCCCGCCTCATCGTGTGCGGGGCTTCTGCCTACCCCCGCATCATTGACTTTGCCCTCATTGCCGACATTGCCCACGAGGTGGGGGCCTACGTCATGGCCGACATTGCCCATATTGCCGGCATGGTGGCCACCGGGTTTCACCCCTCGCCGGTTCCCCACTGCGAGTTCGTCACCACCACCACCCACAAGACCCTCCGTGGGCCCCGGGGCGGCATGGTGATGTGCAAGGCGGAGTTTGCGGAAGCGCTGGATAAAGCGGTGTTTCCCGGGGTGCAGGGCGGGCCGCTGATGCACGTCATTGCCGCCAAAGCGGTGGCCTTTGCCGAGGCGCTAAAGCCAGAGTTCAAGGCGTACATTGCCCGGGTCCTGGAAAACGCCAAGGTTCTGTGCCAGGAGCTGCAAAACCTGGGTTGGCGTATGGTTTCCGGTGGCACCGACAACCACCTCATGCTTCTGGATTTGGGGCCCGACGGCATTTCCGGCAAGAAGGCCGAAGAACGGCTGCAGCGGGCGGGTATCACCGTGAACAAGAACACCGTGCCCTTTGACACCCGCAAGCCCTACATTGCCTCGGGCATCCGCCTGGGAACCCCGGCGGTCACCACCCGGGGCATGGGCCCGGAGGAAATGAAGCTCATTGCCCGTCTCATTGACCGGGTGCTGCGCAGCGAGGATGAAGCGGTATGGGCGGCGGTTCGCAGTGAGGTGGAAGCGCTTACCCGCGCTTTTCCCCTTTACGGCAAGCTTTAGGCCCTTCTCGCCAAAGCTTCAAGCGCAAGCGAAGGGCGTCGGCCAGCATGGCCAGCCCATCACGGAGGGGCTTAACCCGGGAGGCCTCCACGTGGGCCCAGCGCACCGGCACCTCCACCACCGCAAAGCCCCTCCTCTGGGCACGGGTTAGAAGCTCCACGTCGTAAATGAAGCCGTCGAAGGTAAGCTCGGCACTGAGCTCCCGGGCCAACGCTCCGGGGAGCAGCTTGAAGCCGCACTGCGTATCCCGTAGCTGGGTCAACCCCAAAAGCCGCAAGGCCACGTTAAAAGCCCGGCCCAGGCGGTCCCGAAGGAAAGGCTGCTTTTTGAAAATAAGCCGCCGGTCCACCGCCCGCGAGCCACAGGCCACCGCGTTAGCGTAGGGCAAAAGCTTTTCCAGCTCCTCGATGGGTGTCGCCAAATCCGCATCGGTGATGAGCACCAGCTCCCCGGAAGCCAAAGCCAAACCCGCGCGTACCGCCGCACCCTTGCCGCGATTTTGGGGAAGCGAATGCAGCACCAGCGAAAGCCCCGGCGGCGGCTGCCAAGCGGAAGCTACCGCCGCTGTGGCATCGGTGGAGCCGTCGTTCACCACCACCACTTCCGCCGGCAGCAGCTCCGCCTTGGCGGTGAGATAAGCAGCAATCCGCTCCAGGGTTTGCGGCAGGCGCCCGGCTTCGTTAAAGGCCGGAATCACCACGGAAAGACGGGGAGAGTGCATCGCAATCAAGAAAACGTGGTATAGTACCCGGCGAACCGTGAGCCGGAAACTGGGAGCGCAGGGGAGGAGGTATGGAGCGCAGCAAATGGGAGTACAAGGTCCTTAACATTCAGTCCCGAAACTACCAACTGCCCATCTCCTACGAGGACGAAATGAACCGCTTGGGTGCGGAGGGGTGGGAACTGGTGGGCATTGCCGCCATTAACTTTAAAACCGGAGCCACCGATCACATTAGCCTCGTTTTTAAGCGCCGGCGGGATGGCTCTCAAGGGTAAGGGCCGATCCGGCGAGCTTTTCGAGGCCCCGGGAGCCTCGCCCGCCCAGCAGCAAGGGAAGGCCCAAAAGGGGGGCTGCCAGCAGCACGAAAAACCACAGGAAAACGGCCTTTTTTAGCTTCAGGGGCTTTTCAAACCGCACCCCCACCAGGTGCATCCCCACCGTCCTGTGAAAAAACCACAGGCACGCCACCTCCACCCATCCCGCTAAAAGCCCCAGGCTCACCACCAAAACCCCTGCCACTTCCAGCCCAGACCAGGAAAGCTGAAAGCGGCTGGCTCCGGCAGCTACCGCAAAAAACATTACCGCCGCAAGACCCAAATCCCCAAGCAAAGCCAAAAACAGCCGTAAAAAACCGGCGGGTCGCGGCGCTTCAACCCTGGGTGCAGGCGCCGTACCCCAGGCCAGCTCCACGTCGAAAGGCAACCGCGGCGAGGACATCACGGTAGCTCGCGGAAGCTCAGCGAGTTCACGAAGATCTTGTAGCGCGGGTCCACCGAGCGGGAAAGGTAGGCGCGGGCCAGCTCGTGAAGCCTTCCCACCTCGGGGTCGTTGGTCTCCTTAGCGAGCTCCCCCAGCACCTTGGCCGCATCGGCCACCTGGAAACCCCGCAGCAGCTCCAGAGACCAGTTGTAGCGGGCCACCTGCCAGGCTTGCCGTAACTCCCCATCCTGGGGATGGGCTTCCACCATGGTGGCCAGCGCACGGGAAGCCACCTCCCAGCTGCCCTTTTCCCAGGCATCCGCTAACGCCGGAAGGCCAGGATCGTAAGCCGCCACCTGTCCCAGGAGCTGGCGCACCCCCTCGTCGTGAGGGGCCTTTTTGGCCGCTGCCCGCAACACCAAAGCGGCCTTGAGGTACCTCCCCTCGCCCAGGGCCTGTTTGGCGGGAGCGAGGTCCACCGTGGGGGGCGGAGGCGCCTGGACCTTGAGTTTTTTCTGGTACTCCAGGATCCGCTGCTGCACCTGGTTGGCTTCCGGGCCCTCCAGGTTGAGGGTTTGCAAAAGCTTGATGGCGTCCTGCAGCTGCCCCTGCTGGGCCAGCCTTTCCGCCTCTTGCAGGGTGTCTTCCACCGAAGGCCCGGATTGAAACACCCGGCCCCCCAGAACCAAACCCAAAACCACCAGCACTACCACCGCCACTCCCACACCCACCATCACCGGCAAAGGCAAAGCCAGGCGCCGGGCCTTCACCGCTGGCCGTACAGGGCGCGGCACCGCTCTTTCTTCCAGCGGCACCTCGCTCACTGCCGCGCTTTCCCCGGAGACGATCTCCTGCGGCACAAAATCGTCGCGGAAGAGGTCCTCCTCCACCGCCGGCAGCTCCGCCCGCAGAGGAGGCGGCGCCGAGGGCGTTTCCAGGCGCGCCAAGAGGTCGTTGGCGTCCACGTGTTGGGGTTGCAGGGAGAGCACCTCCTGCAAAAGTTCCTTGGCCTCCCCCAGCCGCCCCCCTTCGAACGCCTCCAGGGCTTCGGCGTACTTCATCTCCGCCAGACGGTCCAGCTCCTCCCGGCGCCGACGGGCCTGCTCAATGCGACGCTCAGCTTCCTGGTTGTGGGGATCGATGAGGTAAATGCGGGTCCACACGTCCACGGCCTGGGCGTAGTCCCCGCGGTCAAAGGCCTCCTGGCCTTCGGCCAGCAAGGCCGCCACCTTTTCTTCCGGGCTTTCCGGCACTGCCGGCTCAGCGCTAAAGGTGGGCACCTCACCCACGGCATCAAAGCTGAAGCCGGAAGTGGTTTTTTGCGCTGCGCTTTCCCAGGGGGCTTCGAGCTCCACGCGATCGGCGGGGGAAGGGGGCGGTGTGGGCGGGGAGGGGGGCGGGGTGAAGGTTTCAAACTCCACCATGGCCGCTTCCTCGGCCGTTTGCGAGGCCACCAGGCTCTCCAGCTCCGCCAGCTCCGGGTGATCCGGGGCAATCCCCCGCACCAGCGCCAAAAAGCCCTTAGCTTCCTCCACCAGCCCCGCAGCCAGCGCTTGACGAGCTCGGGCCAACTGGGTCGCCACCTCGCTTTGGGCTTTGAGGGCCGCCTGCGCCTGCTGCAGCAGCGAGCGGGCTTCCTGGTGCCCGGGGAGCTCGCGCAGCACTGCCTGGGCAAGCTCCGCCGCGCGAGAGAAGTTCCTTTCAGCCAGGGCCTGGCGGGCTTGGGAGAGCAACCCCTCCACTTGGCTGCCGGCCTCGCCGGCCAGGTCACCCAAAAGCGAGGCCAAATCCACAGGCAAACCTTGAATGATGGCGCTTTCCAGCCGCTGGGCCGGTCGGAAGGCGGGGTCCACCTCCAGAATCGAGTGGAGCACCGTTTGGCACTCGTCCCGGTGGCCGTCCTGGTAAAGGCGAACGGCCTCGCGGAAAGCCGCCAGGATCCGCTGCTGCACCTTCGGGTCCTTATCGGGAGAGCCTGGATAGGACATCGCTTGATGCTAACTTTCTCCTGTCCCGCCGTCAACCTTAATCCCCAGAGCCTTGACCTTCCGGTAAAGGTGGGAGCGTTCCAGGCCCAAAACCCGCGCCGCTTGCGACATGTTCTGGTCGCAGGCCCGCAGCACCCGGGCAATGTACTCCCGCTCAAAGGCCTCCCGGGCTTGCTTCAAAGGCAGCGGACGGCCGGGCCAAAACACCTCGGTCTCCGCCAGCTTCATGGGCAAATCGGCGGGCGTCACCTCATCCCCGGGGACCATGATCAAGAGCCGCTCCACCAAATTGCGGAGCTCCCGCACGTTCCCCGGCCAGGGATAGGCCAAGAGCGCCTCCATGGCTTCGGGCGTGACCTTCTTGGGCTTGACCCCCATGCGCTTGCCCAGCTTGGCCATGAAGGTCTCCACCAGAAGCGGGATGTCCTCCCGCCGTTCGGCCAGGGATGGCACGCGGATGGGGATCACGTTTAAGCGGAAGTAAAGGTCTTGTCGGAAGCGGCCAGCAGCAATTTCCGCTTCCAGGTCCTTGTTGGTGGCGGCAATGACCCGCACATCCACCCGGATTTCCGTGGCGCCCCCCAGGCGGGTAAAGCGCGATTCCTGCAGCACCCGCAGCACCTTGGCCTGGGTGAGAAGGCTCATGTCGCCCACCTCGTCCAACAGCAAGGTGCCGCCGTCCGCCAGCTCGAACTTCCCCCGTTTGGCCTCCACCGCGCCGGTAAAAGCCCCCTTGGTGTGGCCAAAAAGCTCGGACTCGATGAGCTCGGCAGGGATCGCCGCGCAGTTCAAGGCCACAAAAGGCCCCGCCGCCCGCCGGGAGTGCCGGTGCAGGAGGCGAGCCACCACCTCCTTCCCCGAGCCGTTGGGACCGGTGATGAGCACCCGGGAGTCGGTGGGCGCAGCCAGAAGAATTTGCCGGCGCAGCTCCACGATGGCCGGGGAAACGCCGGTGAGCTCAACGTCCTCTTCCTCCTCCTGCAGCCGCTCCGCCAGCTGCGCACGCTCCAGGACGTTGTTGACGGTGACCAACACCCGCTCCAAGCCCAGGGGCTTTTCCAGAAAGTCCGCAGCCCCTTCCCTCACCGCTTGCGCCGCTTGCTCCACCGTGGCGTGACCGGAAATCATCACCACCGGCAGCCTCTTGCCCCCCGCCTTGAGCTGGCGGAGCACCTCCAGCCCGTCCATCCCGGGAAGCTTGATGTCCAGCATCACCAAATCGAAGACCTCCCGGGACACCGCGGCCAGCGCTTCTTCGCCGGAAGCCACGGTGGTCACGGAAAAGCCTTCATCGGCCAGGATTTGGCTTAAAAGCTCGCGAATGCCGGGCTCATCGTCCACCACCAAAATCGCCGCCCTTCTCACGGCTCACCTCCGGGGATGCGCACCACCGCGCGCACCCCCCCACCCTCCCGGGGCTCCAAGCGCACCGTGCCGCCATGGTCGGTCACGATGCGCAGCACCACCGCCAGCCCCACCCCGGAGCCCCGACCCTTGGAGGAAAAGAACGGCTGGAACAAGAGCTCAGGGTCCTCCACCGGCAACCCCGGCCCGCGGTCCAGCACCTCCAGAACCATCTCCTCCCCTTCCCAAAAGGCCCGCACCACCACCTCCCCCGGTGGGGTGGATGCCTCCAGGGCGTTGTCCAGGAGGTTCACCACCACCTGCCGGAACAGGTCGCGGTCCAGCCACACCCGGCGCTGGGCGAGGGATGCCTCCAGCTTCACCTCCACGCCCGGCTTGACCCCCTGGTAGAGACGCACCACCTGCTGGAGGAACTCCTCCCCATCCACCGGCCGACGCTGCACCGGCGGCAGCTTGGCGTAGCGGGAAAAAGCGTCCAAAAGCTCCTGCATGGAGCGTACATGGTCCACGATGGCGCGGCAGCCGGCCGGGATCACCTCCCCCAGGTCGTCGCGGTTTTGGGCAAAATGGCGGGCAATCCGCTCGGCCGCCAGACGAATGGGGGTGAGGGGGTTCTTGATTTGATGGGCAATTTGCCTGGCCACCTCGCTCCACGCCGCTTGCCGCTGGGCCCGCAGCAGCTGGGTGATGTCCTCCAGGGCCACCACCCAACCGGAAACCTCCAGCCCTCGCCCCAAGGCCACCACCGTCACCTCCAGGTGCTTGGGGGCCCCTCCGGGGTAGAGGGTCAAAGAGCTGCGGTAGCCGGAAGCGGCGGAGCTTATGACCTCCACCAGCCGCCCCAGGCCATGGTCGGCGAGCTTTGCCAGCGGAACGCTTCCCTCACACAGGGCCGGCAAGCCCAGCATGGCAGCCGCCGCGGGGTTCCCGCGCACCGCGCTTCTCTCCCGATCCAGCCACAGGATGCCGGCGCGTATGGCCCCCAGCACCGCATCCAAACGGGCCACGGTGGCCCGCAGCTCCTGCTCCTGGGCCCTGAGCCGGCGTACCATGGAGTTGAAGGAAGCCACCAGCAGCGCCACCTCGTCTTCCCCTGGCACCGGCACCTCGGCCAGCTCTGCCCCCTCAGCCACCGCTGCGGTGGTGGCTGCCAAAGCCATCAAAGGCTCGGTAAAGGAGCGGGAAAGGTAAAGCCCCGTCCATACCGCGGCAAAGACCACCACCAGAGCAATGCCACCGAAGGAAAGCACCAAGGTGGCGGTAATGGCCGGCCGCTGCAGCTTGAGCGCCTGGTACGAGGCAGCCGCCTGCGCCAGCCGCGCTTGGGCGGCGGTAACGTCCTCGCGCCAGACCTCCCCGCAAACCACTACGGCCCCGTCGCCCAGGGGCACCCACGCCCGCACCACCAAAACCCGGGACACCCGGTCCACCCGGGTGCCGGCATGGCTCAGCTCTGAAGCGGTAAGGGAGGGCAACCGCAACGCCGCCGTGCGCATGGGCTCCAAAAGCTCCACCACCGGTCCGTTTTCCCCAAACAAAGCCGAAAGGTGGTTTTTCCCGGAAAAGTGCAGCCGCTCCAGCTCGGCCGCCCGCCGTCGCGGCTCCACCGCCGAAAGGTGTGCGGCCATGGCCTGGGCGCACCGCAAGCTCCGCTCTTCGCTTTCCCGCCGCACCCCTTCCGCCAGAGACGCGCCCGCCTGCACCACCGCTTCCACCGGCGCCGAAAACCAGGAGGAAGCCAGGTGGGAGAAAAGCGATGTGGCTAAAAGCGAGATCAACACCGCCGGCACCAGGATCAACAGCAGGTAGGAGACCAAAAGCTTCATGCGAAACCGGGAGCCAATGATCCCCAGCCGTCGCTCCACGAAAAGCTTGAAAACGGAGCGCAGGAGCACAAACAGCACCACCACCATGAGGGTGAGGTCGAAAAGCGTGAGCAGGAACACCAAGAGGCGGTTGGTGAGCTCTTCAGCAGGGACCTCCCGCAGCCGGGCAATGAGGGCGTACAGCGCCGCCCCCAAGGCCACAAGAACCAGGTACACGCCCAAAAGAAAACGGCCCTGCCGCCGGAGGCGCAGCCAGGAGCGGCGCCAGGACCTCATGGCGCCTCCGGAACCGCCCGGGTCACCCAATCGGTGCCCTCGGTCACGGGTATCACCAGAAGCTTGTACTTGGTGAGAAACTCAGCGCGCACCAAAAGCCACAGCGGCTCGTGATGGAGGGGGATGGGCAGCTCCACGGTGGGTGGGCGGGAAACCCACTGCAGAGCCTGTTCGAGTTTGGCGGTTTGGGAAGAGGCCAGCACCTCCCCATCCAGCTCCGCCTGCAGGGAAATCACCGCGCTTACCGGGTCCTTTTGTGCACGCACCACCAGCTCGTGGCTGGCCAGCCGCTGGTCCCAAAGAAAGCGGCGGTTGCGGAAGATCTTCATGCGGTAGGTCACTGCCACCGGTGCCCCTCCCGCCAAGCCCTCCACCCACTCCTGGGGGATGGGCTTTTGCACCGTCACCTGCACCAACAGCCTCCCCGGCGCCGGCGTGAGGTTCACCTCCAGCTCCGGTGCGGCTGTGGCTGCCAGGAGCACGAGCAGGCCTACCATGGTGTGGCAAAACTACCACAGGTGAACGGAAAAGGCGATGGCTAAACGCTGGGAGCCGCTAACCGGCCACCGCCTGGGCCGCCGGCTCCATGGCGAAGGGGTGCACGGAAAGCGGGGTCACCCGTTCCGGCTCGAAGAGCTCCCACGCTTCCGGCTGGGACAACAGCTCGCGCACCGCCGCCACGTGCAGGGCGTGGCCGGCTTTGTGCGCTACCACGTGGGCGCGCAGGGGGTACTCCAAAAGCGCCAAGTCCCCAATGAGGTCCAAAACCTTATGGCGCACAAACTCGTCCCGGAAGCGCAGGCGGCCGGAAAGCACACGGTGCTCATCCACGATCACGCAGTTGGAGAGGCTCCCCCCTCGCCCCAGCCCCCGGTCGCGAAGGGCCTTCACATCCGAAAGGAAACCAAAGGTGCGGGCTGGAGCAATAGCCGTTGCGTAGCGCTCCGGGGAAACGGTAAAGGTCAAGCGCTGATCGCCCACCACCGGCGCCTTGTAGCGCACCCGGTAATCCACCGAAAAGGTTTCGGACGGGTGCAGCTCCACAAAGCGGTCGCCGTCCTCCACCCGCACGGTCTTCAGCAAACGCACCTCCGGGAAGGAGCTGGACTGCTCCATGACCCCCGCGCGCTTGATCATCTGTACGAAGGGCAACGCCGAACCGTCCAAAACCGGCACTTCCGGCCCGGAGATATCCACAAACACGTTGGTGATGCCCAAAGCGTAGAGGGCCGACATCAGGTGCTCAATGGTGCCCACCTCGGCACCGCGGACGCCAATGGTGGTGGCAAAGGAAAAATCGCGGGCGTGCTCAGCGCGGGCGGGGATGGCCACCCCTAAATCGGTGCGCACAAAAACCACCCCCGTACCCACAGGAGCAGGGCGCAGCCGGATCTTCACGTTTGCACCGCTGTGAATCCCTACCCCTTCCGTTTCCACCGCACGCGCCAGCGTCCGCTGCCAAGCCATACCCGCCTCCCGGACCTCGGCCTTGCGAGATCCGTGCCAGCTCTGCGGCGGCTTGTGGGAGGCTGGGCTGTGGTTTTCCTGCAAAGCTGTGGTTTTTATGCAACAGCAATCCGGGTGCTACACTGCCTGTGGAGGTCATATGCTGCCACCGTTGGATCCGGAGGCGGTGCTCCGCTTAAAGGAGGTTTTATACCGGTTTTTGGAGGAGCTCCAAACCACCAAGGCCGCCCTCTACCTGCTGGGAGACCGAGGCGCTTTGGAGCTGGTGGAAAGCTACGGCTTTGGCCGCCGGGAGGCCATCCTCGCCGAAGTCCCCCCGGATCACCCCCTGTACCACTGGGTGCGACGCCATCGCACGGCGCCGGCGGTGCTGGCCGACCCGGCCAGCGAGCCGGCGCTGGCTGAGGTGCTCAGGCTTTCGGGAAGCACCACCTTGCTCACCGTGCCGCTCATCAGCGGGGATAACCTCATCGGTTTCGTGGATGCCAGGGACCGCGCTGGACGGAAAAGCTACGGCCCGGAAGAGCTTAAAAGAGCCAAAGCCATTGGCGAGCAGCTGCTTTCGGTGTTGGGGGAGCTGGGTCTGGTAGCCGCTCCACCGCCACCTGCACCCACCCCCACCGAGGTCAAGCCGCAACCGTCCAAAGCCTTCAAGTTCCCGCAGGCGGTGGAAAAGCTCGCGGGGCTTTGCGGGGCCCTGGCTCAAGCCGAAGGGGTGGGGGCGGTAGCGGTGACGGTGGTGGAAGGGGCCACGGTGCGCTCGCACCTCTTTACCACCACCCCGCTGGAGGGCACCGAGCGGGAATCCATCGCCCGGCACCAACGGGAGGTGGCCGCCCAGGCCGGCTTAACGTTGCCGGAAGCCTCCCGCTGGTCTTTTACCGAACGCCCCTCCCAGGGGCGGGAGGCGAGGCGGGAAGAAATCCGCACCGTGGTTTTATCCCGGGATGGCCTGACGGTGCTGGTGTCGCTCTTAACGCCGGCCGGTAGCTCACCGCACGCCTTGCTTTCCGCCATAAGCGGGGTATGGGAGCTTTCCCAACGGGAGCAGGCCCTGCGGCGAGCCGTGCGCAACATGGCGCGGGTACTGTTGGAGCCGGGGGACTTGAGCTTCCCCCACCTGCGCCAGCACAGCCAGGCGGTTTCTGAGCTTGCGCAAAAAATGGCGCAGGAGCTGGGCTTGAGCGAGGACGAGGAAGAGCTGGTAACGCTGGCCGGCTACCTCCACGATGTGGGCATGCGGGAGCTGGATTACCAGCGCATTTACCGCCTGGAAAAACCCCCGGAAATGGAGCGCAGGCTCTACCAGCGCCACCCGGTGGTGGGGGCCAGGATCCTGGAGGAAACCGCCTACCCGGGGCTGGCCGAGGCCGTGCGGCACCACCACGAGCGGTGGGATGGCAGCGGCTACCCCCAGAGGCTTTCCGGTCCCGCCATCCCCCTGGCCTCGCGCATCGTGCACCTGGCGGAGGTGTACGACGTGCTCACCTCCCCCGCCTCCTACAAACGGCCGGTAAGCCGCGAGCAAGCGGTGCAAATCATTGAAAGAGAAGCAGGCAAGCAGTTTGATCCCAACCTGGTGCCGGTGCTTATCAAGGTGGTAGGGGCATGAAGGTGCTGGCGCAAAACCGCAAGGCCCGCTTTGAGTACGAGTTTTTGGAGCGCTTTGTGGCGGGCATTGCGCTGACCGGCAGCGAGGTGAAGTCGGTGCGGGATGGCCGCGTCAACCTTCAAGACGGGTACGTGGCCTTTGAAAACGGTGAGGCGTTTTTGGTGAACGTGCACATTGCGCCTTACGCCAACGCTGGCTACGCCGGCCATGACCCCATGCGGCCCCGCAAGCTCTTGCTGCACAAGCGGGAAATCAAGCGTCTCTGGGGCAAGGTTCAGGAAAAGGGCTTGACCCTCATCCCCTTGGCCATTGGTTTGGAAGGCAACTGGATCAAGGTGGAGCTGGCCCTGGCCAAGGGCAAGAAGGTTCACGACAAGCGCGAGACCCTCAAACGGCGGGAGCTGGACCGGGAAGCGGAAGCGGCCATGAAGCACTACCGCTAGCTTCCCGGCGCGCTATTGACCCCGGGGCAAAGCAAAAAGACCGGCAAGCTGGGCCAGCAAAAGGCACGCCAGGCTTTTGGCGTCGCGGATTTGCCCCTGGCCAATGGCCACCGCCAGCTCTTCCGGCGTGAACAACCCTAGCTCCAGCTCTTCGTCCTCATCCCAGTTGGTTTTCCCCGCATTGAGGTTGGTCGCCAGAAAAGCGTGAAGCTTTTCGTCACAAAAGCCGGGAGCCGAATAAAACGCCCCCAGGGGGATGAGCTCACCGCGAAAACCGGTTTCCTCAGCGAGCTCCCGCTGGGCACAAGCCAGAGGCTCCTCCCCGGCGTGCAGGGTGCCGGCGGGCAGCTCCCACAGGGCCTCACCCACCGCAAAGCGAAACTGCCGCACCAACACCACCCGGCCGTCGGGCAAAAGCGGCAGGATCACCACCGCCCCGGGATGGCGAACCACCTCCCGCACCGCTTCCTGCCCCTGGCGCAGGCGCACCCGGTGCACCTCCACGTTCAAAAGCTTGCCGGCAAACGCTACCCTTCCTTGCACATCCTCTTCCACGCCAACCCCCTGCGGCTCGTGAAAAGATGCCGCCCGCGATACAATACCCTGTTTGGGTGGGAAAAATGAAAGACTTCATCTCAATTCGCGGGGCTCGCCAGCACAACCTCAAGAACATCAACCTGGACATCCCCCGCAACAAGCTGGTGGTGATTACCGGGGTTTCCGGTTCGGGAAAGTCGTCCCTGGCCTTTGACACGCTCTTTGCCGAAGGGCAAAGGCGCTACGTGGAGTCGCTTTCCGCCTACGCCCGGCAGTTTCTGGAGCAAATGGACAAGCCCGATGTGGACGTCATTGAGGGCCTGTCCCCCGCCATTTCCATTGAGCAAAAAACCGTTTCCAAAAACCCACGCTCCACCGTGGGTACCGTCACCGAAATTTACGACTACCTGCGCTTGCTTTACGCTTCCATTGGCGAGGTTTTTTGCCCCGACTGCCGCATCCCCATTGCCGGACAAACCGTCCAGCAAATGGTGGACCGCATATTGAGCCTCCCCGCCGGCACCCGCTTTCTGGTGCTGGCCCCCCTCACCCAGGCGAAAAAGGGGGAACACCGCAAGCTCTTTGAGCAAATGGCGCGGGAGGGTTTTGTGCGCGCCCGGGTGAACGGGGAAATCATCGAGGTGGCCAACCCCCCTGAGCTGGACAAGAAGAAAAAGCACACCATCGAGGTGGTGGTGGACCGCCTGGAGGTGCGCCAGGACCTGGCCCAGCGCCTGGCCGATTCCCTGGAAACCGCCCTGCGGGTGGGTGACGGGTTGGTGCGGATCGCCCCCAAAGACCGCGAGGAGTTCGTGCTTTCCTCCCGCCACGCCTGCCCCCAGTGCGGCTTTTCCCTGGCGGAGCTTTCCCCCCGTCTTTTTTCCTTTAACTCGCCCCAGGGCGCCTGCCCCTCGTGCACGGGCTTGGGGAGCGTGCAGGAAATTGACCCCGGAAAGCTCATCCTGGATCCGCAGCGCTCCTTGGCTGCGGGCGCCGTGGCCGGCATTGCCGAATCGGGGCGCTCTTTCCGCTGGCGGCAGCTGCAAACCCTGGCCAAGGCCATGGGCTTCTCCCTGCACGTGCCCTGGTACAAACTCCCCGAGCCGGTGCAGAGGGCAATCCTCTACGGCACCACCCAGGAGCTGCACTTTGAGTTTGTGGGGGAGCGTTCCACCTGGGCCTACCGTGCCCCCTTTGAAGGCCTGGTCCCTGCCTTGGAACGCAAGTACCGGGAAACCCGCTCCCCGGAAGTACGGGCCGAAATCGAGCGCTTCATGTCGCAAAAGCCCTGCCCCGCCTGTGGCGGGCGGCGGCTACGAAGGGAAGCGCTGGCGGTGCACATCCGCGGCAAGAACATCCACGATGTGGTGGAGCTTTCGGTGCGGGAAAGCTTGAAGTTCTTCCAAGACCTCGAGCTCACCCCTCGGGAGCAGCAGATCGCCGGCAAGATCCTCAAGGAAATCAACGATCGTTTGGAGTTTTTAGCCGCCGTGGGGCTCGACTACCTCACCCTGTCCCGCACGTCCGGCACGCTTTCCGGCGGGGAAGCCCAACGCATCCGCTTGGCTACCCAAATTGGCTCCAAGCTCATGGGCGTGCTGTACGTGCTGGATGAGCCTTCCATTGGCCTGCACCAGCGGGACAACCGCAAGCTCCTGGCCACCCTCAAGGGCATGCGCGATTTGGGCAACACCGTTCTGGTGGTGGAGCACGACGAGGAAACCATGCGGGAAGCCGACTGGATCGTGGACCTGGGCCCCGGTGCCGGCATCCACGGCGGTGAGGTAGTAGCCGAAGGTCCGCCGGAGGTCATCCCTTCTTTTCCCCGCTCCCTCACCGGCCGCTACCTGGCTGGGGAGCTCACCATCCCCGTTCCCCCCAAGCGCCGCCCGGGAAACGGCAAAAAGCTCGTCGTTTACGGTGCCCGGGAGCACAACCTAAAAAACCTCGACGTGGCCTTCCCGCTGGGCATGTTCATTTGCGTCACCGGGGTTTCCGGCTCGGGCAAGTCAACCCTGGTCAACGAAATCCTCTACAAAGCGTGCGCCCGCAGTTTGTACCGGGCTTTGGAGCTCCCCGGAGCCCACGACCGCCTGGAAGGCACCGAGTTCATTGACAAGGTGGTGGCCATTGACCAATCGCCCATCGGTCGTACCCCCCGCTCCAACCCCGCCACCTACACCAAGGTCTTTGACCCCATCCGCGAGCTCTTTGCTCTAACCCCCGAAGCCCGGGCCCGGGGCTACAAACCCGGCCGTTTTTCCTTCAACGTCCGCGGGGGGCGCTGCGAAGCCTGCGCCGGTGAAGGGCAAATCAAAATCGAAATGCACTTCCTCCCCGATGTTTACGTCACCTGCGACGTCTGCAAGGGCCGGCGCTACAGCCGGGAAACCCTGGAGGTGCACTACAAGGGCCTGTCCATTGCTGACGTTTTGGACCTCACGGTGGAGCAAGCCCGGGAGCTTTTTGCCGCCCACCCCCACATCACCCGCATCCTGGACACCCTCATGGCCGTGGGCTTGGGCTACATCAAGCTGGGCCAGCCGGCCACCACCCTTTCCGGCGGTGAAGCCCAGCGCATCAAGCTTTCCCGGGAGCTCGCCCGCCGCGCCACCGGCCAAACCCTTTACATCCTGGACGAACCCACCACCGGCCTGCACTTTGACGACGTGAAAAAGCTTCTCTCGGTGCTGCACACTCTGGTGGATCGAGGGAACACCGTGGTGGTCATTGAACACAACCTGGACGTCATCAAAACCGCCGACTGGATCATTGACTTAGGCCCCGAAGGCGGCGACGAAGGCGGCTTCCTGGTGGCCCAGGGCACCCCGGAACAGGTCGCCCAAAACGGGCAAAGCTGGACCGGCCGCTACCTCGCCCCGCTGCTTTCCCTCCCCAAAGCCCAAGCGTGTTAAGGGGCTTGATGCAATTGGCTAGTGCGGGCTTTAAATTCCTGCCAAGCCTCTGGCGTTTTTGCGTTTGACAAGCTAAAAAACGTCGCCTCCATCCAGCTTAGGCTAGCCCGCGCTGGTAGGAGGCGGTTGCAGGTGCCTTTCACGGCATTGACGTGCTGGCGCAGCTATACTGGGCGAGACGTTAGCTAGAGAGTCCGGGACAAGCCAGCCAGAGGCTTTCGGTGCTCTCGCATGGGGGGAACATGAGTAAGGGAAAAGCCATTGTCCTCGCCGTTTTTACCCTGTGGCCCTTCCTCTATATGTTCTTGTTCTTTGCTACCATTGTGATCCTCATTACCAGTGCGGCAGCTAAGCCCCAGCCGTCGCAAGACATGCCCCTGCTTTTCGGAGGCATTTTTATCATGCATATCGCCACGATGCTGGAAATCATGGGCCTTTTGGTGGTTTATATCGTGCATTTGTTTAAGACCGACCGGGTGCCGCAAGACCAAAAAGCTCTCTGGGCAGTGGTCATTTTCCTAGGCAACGTTCTCGCCATGCCGGTTTACTGGTACCTTTACATCTGGAAACCGCTGCGGGTAGCCGCAGAAAGCTAAGGTTACAAGCCGGTAACACTCCGGCGGAGGCCATGGCTTTGTTTTGCCTATTGCAATCCCCGGAGAAAGCCTTGACGTCTTCCGTTTGCTGCCCGATATTGAGCCGCAGGACGTGATTTGGGAGGAGATCATGGTAAGAAAGGTGCTGATCCTGGCTTTGGCTGTTACGGGAACCTGGGGCGTTTGGGCTACTGCCACCGCTGCCCCGGAAACAACGCAAGCGTCCTGCGTGGGTTGCCATAAGGCGGTGACGCCGGCATTGGTAGCCGATTGGCAGCTCTCCAAGCACGCCGACAACGACGTGGATTGCGCTGCGTGTCATGGGGATCAGCACCGCTCGGCAGCGGATACCGCCAAAGCGCTCATCCCCACCCCGGACACCTGCGCCACCTGTCACGAAGACCGGGTGGCCCAGTTCAAGCGAGGCAAGCACGCCTTTGCCTGGGCAGCCATGAAGGCCATGCCCACCACCCACGCCCTGCCGGTGGCCATGCGGGAGGGGATGAAAGGCTGCGGAGGATGCCACAAGATCGGGCTCAAAAGCGAGCAAGAGGTCAAGGAGTTGAAAGCCAGCGGCGCGGGCTTTGGTTTGGCCTCCTGCGATGCCTGTCACACCCGCCACACCTTTTCGGTGACCGAGGCCCGCCAGCCCCAGGCCTGCCAGACCTGCCACATGGGCTTTGATCACCCGCAATGGGAGATGTACTCGGCATCCAAGCACGGGGTGCGCTACCTCTTGAAGCAGGCCAAGGTGCTGCCGGCGGAAACCCCGGCGCCCACCTGTCAAACCTGCCACATGCCCGAAGGCAACCACGAGGTGCGGACGCCTTGGGGCTTCTTGGCGGTGCGGCTGCCGCTGCCGGAAGAACCCCAGTGGGCCGCCGACCAAACCACGATCCTGCAAGCTCTAGGCGTCCTGGACCCGGCAGGCAAACCCACCCCGCGCCTGGAGGTGGTGAAGGCAGCGCAGGTGGCGCGGCTGTCCGCCGAGGATTTCCAAAAGGAGCGCGAGAAACTGCTGAAGGTTTGCAGCCAGTGCCACTCCAGCCGCTTTGCCCAGGAGCAGCTGCAAAGGGGCGACGAAATGATCAAGGAAGCGGACCACTTGCTGGCTGAGGCCATCCGGGAAGTGGCCGGTCTTTACCGCGATGGCATCCTCGCCAAACCCGCTTCCTACGCCCACGCCTTCCCGGATCTGCTGACCTTCCACGACGCCCCCACACCCATCGAACAGAAGCTATTCGTCATGCACTTGGAGCACCGCATGCGTGCCTTCCAGGGCACCTTCCACGCCAACCCCGACTACGCCCTGTGGTACGGCTGGAGCGAGCTCAAGCGCGATTTGGCGGAAATCAAGGCGATGGCTTCGGAACTCCGGCAAGCTCATTCAGCAACGCCCAAGCGGTAAAAGGTTTTAAGCGAGCTGGCCCACAGACTTTTTGGGGACAAGGCCGCCGGTGGCAATGAGGTCCTCAATATCTCCGGCGGCCTGCAGACCGCGCCTGTCTGAATTCATTCACCACTGGCTGTGCAGCCCCTGGGCCGCCAGGAAAGCCCGGGTCTCCCTCCGGCCCAAGGCCCCCGGTGAGCTCTTCGCTCAAGCGGTCCCTAGTGGCCGGCGCTTGACAATCTAGAGATTAAGCTTTAGTTTGCGTTAGCAACTTCAACGGCTGCAGAAGTTGAGGGGAAAAAGAGCACATGGGCTTGGACCATTTTGAGGATTTTGCCTGCTGTTTTTGTGAAATCGCGTCTTTACCGTGCGAAGAAAAACGACACCTTCAAGCCCAAAGCAAATTCCCGTTGGGCTTTCCAGCGGAAAGACGCCGACAAAAAGTTTGAGCATCTTTGGTTCAAAAAGAAAGGGAGGAAACATGAAGGAAAAGTCGCAGCGTTTGTCCTGGCATGGGATGCTGCTTTTTTTGCTTGGCCTTGTAACCGGCTTGGTGATGCAGCTGTTCCCCAATCCGCGAATGGGGCTGGCGGCGCACCTGGAAGGCCTTATGAACGGGATCTTCTTGCTTGCCTTAGCGGCGACCTGGTCTCGCCTGCGGCTGTCGGCAGGGGCGGAGAAATGGGCCCTGGGCGCGGTGCTCTACGGCACCTACGCCAACTGGTTCTTCACCTCTCTCGCCGCCGCCTTTGGCACCGCCGCCATGGCACCCCTGGCCGCCGGAGCCCATCGTGGTCAGCCCTGGCAGGAGCTGGTGATTTCCGTGGGTTTTGCCAGTGTGGGGGTGACCATGCTGGTAGGTGTTTCTCTTTTCCTCTGGGGACTGCGAGGGCCCGGGAAAACGGAGTAGGTTAAGCTAACCCGTGCCCGCGGTAGCAACCGCCGCATGAGAACGAATTTACGGTTCGAGGAGCAATCGTTAGCCAGCAACCGCAAGCCCCACAAAAGAACCGTTGGTTCGACCCTAAAAAAAAGCTACTCGGACTTAGCTTTTGACAGGCCGGAAATATCGGTAGGTTGCGCGCGGTTTGCACAAGAGCAACTCTCAGAAAGGAGAGGGGGTCTCAGCTATGAGAACACTGGCACGTCTTTCTGTTTTGGTCCTCTTGGCGGGCGCCGCCTTAAGCGCCGTACAGGTAGTGCTGGCCCAGGATGCGGTCAAGGCCCTACCTGCCAACAGCAAGGTGCTCGTGGACAACGACGATGTCCGCGTTTACGAGTTCTGGGCAAAACCGGGGGAGAAGGTTGCCATGCACTCCCATCCCCGCACCGTGGTTTACTCGCTCACCGACGCCACCGCTACGCTCACCGGCGCGGACGGCAAGAGCCAGGTGTCCACCTTCAAGGCTGGACAGGCCATCTACCACGGACCCGTAACCCATAAGGCCGAAAACACCGGCAAGACCGATATCCACTTCGTGGTGGTGGAAATTAAGCGGTAAAAAGATAAGCACCCCTTACCGGGGCTTTGAGCTCCTTCCCGAGGCCCCGTGCGGGTGATGAAAAAACAGCAAGCAACTCTCACCACCCGCGGGCAACAGAAGTGAAAAAATCAAGCTGTGGTTCCGGGCCCAGAGTGGCGGTTCACTCTGGGCCCCGGTTTTTTGTACCCCCAAGGCGTCAAGCAGAGCCCAATGGAAAAGCTGACCGCGCCGGCCCCCACACCGCAAGTCCTGGTCCTCAAAAACGCTTTGGCCAGCACAAGTATTCGGGGGGCAACGAAAAAAGGCAGGCCGAAGCCTGCCGTTTTCCACTGCGCGCTCAGATTGCTATTCCGAGCAGTGGGGAGGGCCGCCCACCGCCAACCCGTTGTTGTACTGGTCCAGAAGAGCCGCGTAGGCGAGCGCCAGGCTCCGGGTGGACTTGGAAAGTTGGGAGGTGGGTGTGTAGGTGTTGAAGAAGGAGTGAGCCCAGGCCAGCGCTTCATCCACGGCCGAGGTGCTGGCGGCACCGTTGAGAAGGTTGAGGCGTGCGGCAATGAACTGATGGGCCAGAATGTAGTACGCGTTTCCCCCCTTGGGGCTGGTCCAAAGGACTTGGTACCAGCTTTTGCCGCTCTGGTAAAAGGTCGTATCTTCGCCAATCAGGGCCCAGGTGTCGTCGTAGGGGGCCGGGCCATAGCTGGAGTGGGTCTTCCAGTACCCTTGCGAGAGGGTGCAGCCCGTTTGGCAAGGGACGTTGACGTTCAAAACCCATGGGTCGCTGCCGCCCGTACCCGTATCCAGGCCCGCAAAAGAGGCCACGTTGGTTAGCTCATAGTTCCCGCAAGTGTTGTAAGGACCCACGCTGTACGCGTAGCTGAAGGCATACGGCAACGTTGCCTCGCCAAAGCACAAGGTTCCCAGCGAGCCCTGAAGGGTATCCTCAAAGGCAGCGCAACGATCCACTGGGGTGATGGTGGCGGTGGAGAAGTCCACGCCCGCCATTGCTGACCAGCTGGTGGTCCCCGTGGGTGTGGCAGCCCCGCTGGCGGCGTACGCGAAGTTCTGCAACGTGACGGTGGCGGTGTTGAGGCGAGAGGTGTTGTCAGGCAGCGCGCCCGTATAGGAGCACTGCAACGTGCTCCCGGCAGCCAGAAGGTAAGGGAACGTCACCCCGCAGGTCACGTTGACACCCAAAGAAGGTGAAACCACGTCCGCGACCCCGGTTAAAAGCGCGGGCACAGGAGCAGGGTTGAGCACCGAGATTTGCCCTTGCACCGCAAAGTTGGAGTCGGTGTAGCTGGCGCTCGCCGCGACCGTGTAGTTCACCGCAAAGGACTGCCCGGGAGCCAACGTAAGGGCCGATTGATCGGCTGTCTTGTCCACGGTCCACTGGTAGGTTCGGGTAAACGAGGTGGCCGCCGTTTTGGCCACCACCAGTTGGTAACAGGCCACGGTCACCGCTGCGCTGGCGCTTTGGCCGGTTTCGGTGATGGTCGCGGTATTGTTGTGGACACCTGCGTCGCCGGCGCAGGCAAACGTTTTCGGGTAGCTCACGCTACCGCTGTCCGAAAACGTCCAGGAGCTGCCGTTGCTATCCAGCACATGGATGGTGGCGTTGACGAAAACATCAGGCTGGCTGGGGAGCGAAAAACCAGCCTTCGGGGCTGGACCAAAGGCCTCACCCAGATGACCGGAGTGGTTGGTAATGGTCACGTGGGCGGTATTGCGGTAGTTAGCCCCCGGGACCGGTGTAAACGTGATCGAGTACGGGTAGCAGTAGGTTTCTCCCGCAGCCAAGACCGGCTTGGCGCTGGTATCCACCGGTCGTTCCAGAAGCGTTTGATACTGCCCCGATCCCGTCTTGTACTCCACCTCGTCCACGATGGCCAGGTTTTCCGTGTTCACCGCCCCGGCGTTGGTCACGCACACGGAGCCATCCACTCGCCCGCTGTCGGAAAACCCGGTCTTGGTAACCGTCACCGTGTACTCGCTGGTTCCGGTATCCCCTGAGAAAAGGCTCCACCCTGTGGGGGTCGCGGACTTTGCGATTCCCCAGCTAAAGGTCCTCACGGTATGGCCGGTGGCCGTCTTGCTGGCGGTGAGTGTGGTCCCCGATTGGCCCTGGGCCGTGGCTCTTGGTGCGCTGGCAAACAGCGTAACCAGCAGGCACCCCACGCTGGCTACAACTTTGAATACCGTTCTGTTCATCATATGAACCTCCCTTTCTTGCGTTTCCTGTCTTCCCGTCACCTACGGCCTCAAACAAAAGCTCGAAGCCTGGCAAACCACGTTAAGACCTGCCTTCTGAGCTTTGCCAGGTTTGCTCCTGGTCAGCAACTCATGAACACACTTTCAGCTCTGCCCCTTCGTTGGTCAATCCGGCAAGAGGTGCAGGGAAGAGTAGGCCTTTAGACCTAGGACTCCGGCTGGATCTGCCCCCGGGCCCACAGGGCCAACGCAAAGCGGCCGCGAAGACCAAGTTTTGCCGAGATGTTGTTGAGGTGGCTCTTGACGGTTTTCTCGCTCATGCCCAACAGCCGGGCGATTTCCTTGTTGCTCAAGCCCTGGCCCAAAGCGTCAAGCACTTCCCACTCCCGGCGGGTCAACTTGCGCGCCTCCTCAGCTTGGAGGCCCCGGGGGGAAACCAGCTGCGCCAGAACCTGAGCCGTGACCTCCCGGTTGGCCCAAACCTGTCCCGCCGCCACTGCCCGGATGGCGTAAACCAGCGTGGCAAACGTGGATTCTTTCCCTACCAGCCCTGACGCTCCGGCGCGAAGCACCGCTTTAACCACTTCGGGTTCAGAGCGACGGGCAAGTATGAGGAAACGGGCCCGAGGGGCGGCCCGACGCAAACGGGCCACAAGCCCCTCGCAGTTGGGGCCAAACGCCTCGTAATCGAGGACCACCACGGTGGCACCGCTTTGCTCCAAAAGCACCCGCAACTCTTCCTCGTTGGCGGCCCGGCCTACAACCCGGAAGTGACCCTCCCCGCTCAAGAAGGCGCTCAAGAGCTCACGCCAGAGCGCCGGCGCTACCGCCACGACCACGGCAATAAGGTCGTCCCCCTCGATCCTGGCGGAAAGCGAAGGCTCCATCAAGGAAACCGCACCCTTCCCCCTACCGGCGCGAAGGGTGGCCAGAAAACCCGCGGACCACCTGCGAGTTTCATCCCAGTGGCTCCATCTTGTTTGGATTTTCAGAGCTCCTTCGGGAGCTGTCAAGGGCAAAGGGCGCGACCAGTGCCCCCTGCGTGCCAGGACATCGCCCTGCGAGGCAGCACCCCGCTTTCATCCAGACCCAGTTTGGCCTCTTGGAAGGAGATTCCCTGATACGTGGCTGGCTTGGGTCGTTTAAGTTTGTTTCAGCGTTGCTTGGGGCGCTTCTTTTGAAACCTACCTTTCGCGGTCCCATCCCCCCGGTTGCTTTTTCTCCCGAAGTAGCCCATACTGCGACTTAAGCTCACGGCAGAATTTGCCTCACAACGTCCGGGGCGGCGCAAAAGGAGCGGAAGGCGCATAACCTGGGGGGACCAATGAAACCATGGACTATGTTTGTTTTCTTGTGTTTTGTTCTGGCACAGACCGGCACCGCCAGCGAACCGACGGTGGTGTTTTTCCCTGGGGTGGCTCACGCCCCGGGAGCCAGCGGAACGGCCTGGCGCTCGGAGGTAGTGCTTCACAACCCTACCGGGACCAGCCAACAGGTGGAGCTGGCGTTGCTCCCCCGGGGTTCGGGAGCGGTGGCGGTGGCGTCCCAGCTGGTCCTCGCTGTGGGTGAAACCCGCCGCATCCCCGACCTTTACGCGTTCTTGCGGGCTCCCGATGGGGCTGGCATGGTCCGCATCACAGGCGAGGTGGTGGCGTGGGTCCGCACGTACAACCAAGGGGCCAGCGGAACCTTTGGCCAGGAACTGGTGCCGGTGGATGCCAACTCCGCCTATACCCCCAGCGAACCGCTTATCTTCCCTTTTTCTGCCACCGCCGACATCAAGACCGGCTTCCGCTCAAACCTCCTCCTGGTCAACCTGGAGCCCGTTGCCATTACCTTCACGCTCCGCGCGGGCACTGCGGAAAAAACCGTCAGCGTACCCGCCGGAGCCTATAGCCAAATTGACAACCTGGGCTCGTTTTTGGGTGCTGCTTCCGCCTTTTCGGTGGTGCAGGTGAGCGCCACCGGTCGCTGGTTTGCGGCCATTTCCACGGTTGACCCCGTCACCGGCGATCCCACCACCCTTCGGGGTTTGGGTGCCGGAGACAGTAGCGAACGCCTTTTTGCCGGCGTTGCCAAGCTCCCCGGTGCCAACCAAACCTCCTGGCGCTCCGAGGCCGTGTTTTACAACCCCACCTCGGCGTCGCTCCCGCTAATCCTGGAGCTGATCCCCCGGGGACAGGGGAACGTAGCCGCCAGGGCCAACTTGACCTTGGCTGCTGGAGAAACCCGCTACCTCCCAGACCTCTACCAGACCCTCGGGGTGGCGTCGGGAGCTGGGACCCTGAAGGTTCAAGGAGGAGCCCTGGCCTGGGTCCGGACCTTCAACAAGGGAAACCAGGGCAGCTTTGGTCAGGATTTACCCCCGGCCACGCCTTCCCTGGCGGTGGGATCCTCCATGCCGGTGGCGCTGTCGGTTTATTCCCCCACCAGTCCCCAGACGGATTTCCGCTCCAACTTGGTGGTGCAAAACTTGGAAAACCGCGATATCACGCTTTCCCTCCGTGCGGGAGTAACGGAAAAGTTGCAGGTCATCAAGGCCAATTCCTATACCCAAATTGACAATTTGGGCAACTTCATGCGCCTGCCTCCAGGGGCAGCCACGGTTTGGGCCCAAGCCAACGGCCGCTGGCTTGGTGCCATGTCCACCATTGATCCGGTGACCGGAGACCCCACCACCTTTCGCGACGCCCGCAGTTTCCTTCCCCCCAGCAGCTATGACCTTATCGAAGCGGCTCTTGCCAACCAGACGATTAGCAGCGAACAAGCATTGACCTACAAGGTTTTTGCTGATTTCGGGGATTCACGCTTACCGGCGCAGTTCCAGGGCGATGACCGCAACACCCATGAAGCCCTGGGGACGGCAGAGGCCGCGGAGAAATTTGCCACCCTTTCGCCAGCAACCCAGGAGGTCGTTGGCCCTTATTTGGTCCAGCCTTTTTACGCCGGCAGTTGGTGGGACCGGCGGAGGGCCGGAGTAACGGGAGTGTCGGCTTTGGCTACCATGTGTCGGCCTTGGGCCATTACCTGCCCCATTCTCAGTGGAGACTGGGAATACTACGACGGCACCTACGTGCGGGTGTGGTACCTGAAATCCCATGCCGCCACTGATGCAGCCGTGGCTCGCGCCTTAGCTGCTGCCGCCACCTCCGACATTTGGCCAAAATTCACGGCTTCCATGGGACGGGTCCCAAAACCCGACGGGGACGAGGGGGGCAGCGCTCTTTACGATGTGGTTTTGTCCGACGGGCTGTCCTCCAGAACTTACGGTTCAACCTTTCCGACGGCGCTTACTGCTTGTAACAACGCCCCAGCCTTCTCGTACCTTAACCGGACCATCAGCGACCTAAACATCTTCAAGTCCATTTTGGCCCACGAGACCTTTCACGGCGTGCAAATAGGTATGAACAGCCGCCAATGCCCCACATCAATGCGATGGCTCAGCGAGGGCACCGCCACCTGGTTTGAAGATTTCGTCTACCCTACCACCAACCGCGAGCATGACGATGCGCCCCATTACCTGGACAAACCCTACCTCGCCATTGACAACGACGGCGGGGACGTCCTCAAGCCCTATGGCACCTACACGTTTTTTTACTACTTGACCCGCATTCGCGGACTTGCCCCTGATGTCATTGGCAAGATCTGGGATGCCACGGTAGGTGCGGACGGCCTCCACGCTTTGGATAGCGCCTTGCGCTCCGCGTCGGCAGAGCTTGATAAGTCCTGGCCGGACTTTGCAGTGTACGCTTGGAACCAACAGGCGCCTTTTAATCTCTTTACCAACGATGGCCTTACTTATGGGGCACAAGTAAACCCACCGCGGACAGGCACCTTATCCACCCGTGACGCAAGCTGGGAAGTCATCCCTAAGACCAAGCCGCCTTTGCTCCGGCTTTCTCTTTTTTATTATCACTACGATTTCCCCGACGCCAGCGTTGCTGCCCTGGGTTTCTTTAACGGCTTGACCCGCAGCCTTAGCCTGCAAACCGTTGACGAATTTGGGAAGCTTTACAGTGCCTCCCCCCTTGCCGGGCCAGACACCGCCGAAGGGGGGCACATCACAGCGCTCGTAAAGATCAACGGCACCTGGAAAAAAGAGGATTGGACCCCGCTGGCTGGACGGCTTTACTGCCGCGATCTGAAAGCCGAACGGGTGGAATCGCTGGTGATTATCCTGTCCAATGCAGATGTGAGCGAGATAAGCTCCGTGTGGCCCAAAGGGGACTACCCGCCCCTGCTTTTTGCCACAAACCTCGGCTGTGCCCACTGGGAAGGCGAGGCCAGTCTTACCTACCGCTGGGGTAACAGCGTGACCGAAACCATGAACGTGGCCGGCCTGCGGCTGGAGCCCGTAGCTGAGGGTTTTTACGACGAAAACACCCCTGTTTTCCGCGGCCACGCACCATTTTCCGGTGATTATTCGTACGTGGTACGCGGCACCAACGGCGATTGCTCCTACTCGGCCGATAACAACGGTACCCTTACCAGCGGTTTAAGTGCTTTCCACGTCCTTACCTGGGTCACCGGCGGGGTGGGCTACCGGGGTCTCACCACTGGCTTGTTTTGGGAGTGGACCCAGGCGCTCATGATCCTCAAGGAAACCTGCCCCCTTTCCACCAAAATGCTCCCATGGAACGCCGGGACGTTTGTGCTCCCCGTCATTCCCGAATTCGCCTGGGCGCGGGTCACCCCGGATGGTCGGCGGATCGTGATTCAGGCCTCGGATAGTCCAGGTCAACAGGGTTTGAGCGGTACTTGGACCTTCCGGGCCTTACGGGAGCCGTAAAGCCGACAACCTGGGGCTCTCACGGTGGGGCGGTTCTGTGACTAGCCTGGCAATACACCGCCGGCAAAACCGGATTTTTTCCGCCTTGATTAACGAAAAAGCGTTCCGTCGCCTAGTAAACGAAGGGAAAGAACTTGGCGGTGCGGCTTTGGTACTGCTGGTAGTCGGGATAGCGGGCTAGAAGCCAGCGCTCCTCGTAGGCGGCTTTCCGGTCAAAAAAGGAAAAAACCACAAAGGTCCATAGCACCCCCGGCCAGGAGCACCACCACAAGGACCAACCCAACACAGCCATCACCGCCCCAGCGTAGATGGGGTGGCGAACAATCCGGTAGAGTCCTCCGACCTGCAGCGTGGCGTCAGGCTTTGGCACCGGCAAAGGCGTCAGGCTACGACCGAGCCTAAGCGCCGCAACGATGACAATGCCCAGGCCCGAGATCATGAGAGCGGCGCCCAGAAAGGAAACCAGCGGATCATCGTCCGGCCAACGCCCGGTGGCGGCCGGCAAGTAAGCCGCAACCACCAGCACCGGGATTTGGACCAGCGCCCACGCTAAACCCCGTGAAGCCAAATTGCCGTCCCTTCCCCCCATCGCTGCTGCAGTTTACCGTTTCCTGGGCTTGGCAGCCACCTTTGGGGGTCGCCGTTGCCCTCCCCTTCTACAGTTGACACGGGTGTTTGTCCAAGTGTTGAGTCGTGGTATCATTTTCAATGCCAACGGAGAGCCCGGTGGACAGAGCATACGAGCGCCAAAAGCGGGCACGCAGGCGGGGAGTCCGCCTGGGGCTTGCGGCCTCGTTTGTCATTGGCTTGCTTGGCGCTCGGACAGCCCTGGCTCTCCCCCAGCCCTGCACCCTGCTCAACGATCGCGGGGCCTGGTATCAACCCCTCGCCGGCGACGGTCCCGCGCCCCTTCCTTCCCATCCCGAGAGCTGGGCCCCGGCCCCCCGCGGCAACCAGCTCCTTCCCGGAACGTACCTGGTGCGGCTGCAAGCGGAAAACCCAAACTCCCACCCCATCACCTGCATTTTCTTGCCCGACAAGCTTGTGGCGCTCGCCGAGCTCTTGACCGGCGAAAGCCCGCAACCCCTGGCCCGCACGGGGTGGTTTTTGCCCTTAGACGAAAGAGCCATGAAGAGCCCCCAGGCGGTTCTGCCCACCGTGCTCCCACCCGGGACCAACACCTTTTGGCTCTGGCTTTGGGTGCCAGCAAACTCACCGAAGATCCCTTCTTCCCTGGCCGTGCAAATGGAAACCCTGGAAGCCTTTACTATCACGCAACGCCGCTTTGATCACGCCCACGGGGTGTACGGCGGCATCATGCTGGCGGTGGTTCTTTACAACCTGTTTTTGTTCTTTTCGCTGCGGGAGAGACTCTACCTGCTTTACGTGCTGTACGCCAGCTTTTTTGGTTGCATTTGGCTGGTGCGCGCCGGGATGGGGTTGACCTTCCTTTGGCCCCACTGGCCACTGTGGGACGCGCAAGCTCACTACTTCATGATTGGCCTGGCCATCATCTTCGGCAACGCTTTTTCCAGCGCCTTTTTGGAGCTTCCCGTGAAAGCCCCGCGCTTAGCTCTCGGGCTTCAAGCTATCAGTGTCTTCGTGGGTTTGCTGCTGGTGGGGGTGGCGCTCCAGCGTTTTTCCCTGATCGAAACACCGCTGGCGCTGGCGGCGGCGGGGGCGTGTTCGCTTTACGTGGCTGCGGGGTTTTTGCGTTTGCGGCAGAAAAGCCCCGAAGCGCGCTACTTCCTCTTGGCCACCGGCATGGTCATCCTCGGCACGGTGGTGTACATCGCCGCTTTCTTCCGCCTCCTGCCCACAACGTTCATCACCGCCAACTCGGCACAGCTGGGCTCTGCTGCCGAAATGGTGCTGCTGGCCTTTGCCTTGGGCCATAAGATCCGCCACCTGCGGCAAGAAAAAGTGGCGGCCGAGGAACTTTCCCGCCTCGACCCCCTCACCGGCCTTGCCAACCGTCGGCTTTTAAGCGAGCAGATGGAGCTGGAGTGGCGGCGGGTGTACCGGCAGGGCTCAACGCTGGGTATCGTGATTGTGGACGTGGACCACTTTAAGGCTTACAACGACGCCTGGGGCCACCAGGCCGGCGACGGCCTTTTGCAGCTGCTGGCCGAAGAACTCCGTTCCCTCTGTCGGCGCCCCGGCGACCTGGCGGCCCGCTACGGCGGTGAGGAGTTCGTTTTGCTCCTGCCCTCGCTCAGCGTCTTGCAGGCCCACGAGCTTGCCGAAAGGCTGCGCCACACCGTGGAGGAGCGAGCGTGGCCGCACCCGGCCTCGCCCTTGGGGCCTGTGGTCACCGTAAGCTGCGGGGTGGCGGTGGGACGGCCCGTGGAGGGGGTCCCCGTCAGTGTGCTGTTTGCCGAAGCCGATGAAGCTCTGTATTCCGCCAAGCGCTCGGGCCGCAACCAGGTTTGCCTCCGCACAGCTTCCGGGACCCATCGTCGCTTAAACAGCGCGTAAAGCGGAGCTGGTAAGCTTTGCCCATGGCGAAAGTGGTGGTGATGGGCGTTCCCATGGACTTGGGACAGTCGCGGCGGGGCACGGATATGGGGCCTTCGGCCATGCGTTACGCACGCCTGGCCGAAACCCTCCAGGCCATAGGCCATGAGGTGGAGGACCTTGGGAACCTCCAGGTGCCGGTGGTGGAAAGCCTCCAGGGCGGGGATCGGCGAGAGCGGGGCGGCATGGTGTACGTGGAGGCCATCCGCGAAGTTTGCCGCCGCACCGCCGAAGCAATCCGCAAGCTCGACCCCAGCGTTTTCCCCATCGTGCTGGGGGGCGATCACTCGGTGGCCTTGGGCTCCATTGCCGGCTTGGCCTCCTTCGGTCCCACCGGCGTGGTTTGGGTGGATGCCCACGCCGACTTCAACACCCCCGAAACCTCCCCTTCCGGCAACGTGCACGGCATGCCGCTGGCTGCCCTCTGCGGCCTGGGGGACCAACGGTTGGCCTCGCTCTTGGGCCAGGGCCAGCCGGTTTTAAACCCGCAAAACGTGGTGCTGGTGGGCGTGCGCAGCGTGGATCCAGGTGAACGGGAAACGCTGAAGCAAGCGGGGGTGACCGTGTACACCATGAAGGAGGTGGACCGCCTGGGTATCGCCCGCATTGCCGAGGACATCATGGCCAAGCTCGCCCACCTTCCCCGGGTGCACGTTTCCTTGGATGCCGATGTCCTGGACCCGGAGGAAGCCCCGGGGGTGGGCACTCCGGTCCCTGGGGGGCTTTCCTACCGGGAGGCTCACTTGCTCATGGAACTTTTGGCCGACTGGGGGAAGGTGACAAGCTTGGACCTGGTGGAGGTTAACCCCATCTTGGATCGCCGCAACCGCACCGCCCAGCTCATGGTGGAGCTGGCCGCCTCCCTTTTGGGCAAACGCATCCTTTAGGGGCTTTCGGCTGCCAGGACCTTTTCCAAAAGCGAAGGCAGCTCGCGAAAAAAGCGCGATTTGGGCAAAACCACCGCTCCCGCAGCGCGGAGGGCGTTCCATTCCTGGCTTTTCTGGTGGGGACCGAAAGCCAACACCTGCACCCCGGCGCGAGCCCAGGCTAGAACCTGCTCCCCCGGGACCGCTTCCACATCCAGCACCAAAACCGCCGGCAGGCGGGAAGTACCCCGCTCCACCCGCACCGGCTTGGCCCCCAGGCTGCGGATGGCGGCCTCCACCACCGAGTAAAGGAAAAGGTTGGGCAGAAAAACCCCCACCTCAACCACCGAGGACCTCCAGGGCGCGATCGGGAAAGTTGGTGGTGAGGGAGGCCACACCCAGCGCCGCCAGATCCCGCATGCGGGGTTTTTGGTTTACCGTCCAGGGGTTGAGAGGGACATGGAAGCCCCGCATCTCTTCCACCAAGCGGTGATGGGGGGAGAGCTCCAACCCCGCGGGCAAAAAAGAAGGCACGCGGTCCACCACCCACGAAACCGTGGCACGGGGCAGCACCGTCTGCACCAGGCTCAGCACCCGCAAGGAGGAAGACAAAACCTTAAGGTGCTTGCGGGGCTCAAGCAAACGCTGCAAAGGGTCCAGAAGCCGCAAAAGCTCGCTTTGGGCTAAGGGTTTGATTTCCACAAAGAGAAATCGGTCCTCGGGAACGGCCTCCACCACCTCCGCCAAAGAGGGGACCTTTTCCTGGCGAAGCGCGGCCAGGGGCCACTCCCGCAGCGGCTTGCCCTTCCGGGTACGGTCGTGGTGGCACACCCAAACCCCTTCCCGGCACGGGCGAACGTCTACCTCCACCCCGTCGGCGCCCACCGCCACTGCCGCTTGCACGGCTTCCAGCGTGTTTTCCGGATAGCGCCCGGCAAACCCGCGATGGCCGATGATCAGCGGGCGCCTCATGCCAAGATGGAATATCCGCCGTCCACCACGATGGTTTGCCCGTGAATCATGGAGGCAAACTCGGTACAGAGGAACACCACGGCGTTGGCCACGTCTTGAGGCGTGATGAGGCGACCAGCGGGCGTACGGCGTCGGGATTCCTCCAAAAGCTGTTCGCGGTTGGGGAAGTGCTTGAGGGCATCGGTGTCCACCGTGCCGGCGGAAACCGCATTGACCCGCACCCCTTTGCCCGCCAGCTCGCAGGCCAGATGCCGCACCATGGACTCCAAAGCGGCCTTGGAGGCCCCCACCGCCGTGTAGTTGGGGATAGCCCGCACCGCCCCCAGCGACGACACCGCCACCACCACCTTTTCCCCTTGCGAGGGCAGCTGCAAAAAGTGCTGCACCAAGGGCACCAGCGCCAAGGCGTTGATGTCCATGGTCCAGTGGAGGTGGTGCATGGTGAGCTCGGTGGCTGGCTTCAAAACCCCCGAAGCGGCGTTGGAAACCAGGATCTCCAGGCCGCCCCAGTGCTCGCGGATTTCCGCGAACATACGCTCCACATGCTCTTCATCGGCCACGTTGGCCTTAATGAGCAACGCTCGCGCCCCGCGAGCTTCGATTTCCTTGGCCACCTCCTCCGCCGGCTGGCGGTGGCGGAAGAAGTTGATGGCCACATCTACCTTGAAGTCGGCCAGCGACAACGCGATAGCCCGCCCAATGCCGCGGGATGCACCGGTGACCAGGGCTCGCTTGCCCCGAAGTCGCAAATCCATCTCACGTCCTCCCCTGGCGCAACTCTAGCCGAAGGCCTGGGTGGCAGCAAGGGGTTTGCTACAATACGCCTCGCGGCTTAGGCCGCTGCCATGGAGGTTTTTCATGCAAATCGTGGCTACGGAGTTGCGACCTGGGTACATCATCGTCCACAACGGACAGCTCCACCGCGTTTTGAGCGTGGTGCACATCACCCCCGGGAACTGGCGGGGTATGGTGCAGTGCAAGCTCCGGAACCTCAAATCCGGCAACCAGCTGGAGCACCGCTTCCGCTCGGAAGACAGGGTGGAAAAGGCGACCCTGGACACCCACGAAATGCAGTACCTCTACTCCGACAACTCCGGGCATCACTTCATGAACATGGAAACCTACGAGCAAATCACCTTGAGCGACGAGGTGCTGGGCGATGCCCTTTCTTACCTGCTCCCGGACACCGTGGTGACCGTGGACTTTTACGAGGGCAACCCGGTTTCGGTGGAGTTGCCCAACACCGTGGTGCTCACCGTGGTGGAAACCGAGCCGCCCCTCAAAGGGGCCACCGCCGCCGGGGGTTCTAAGCCCGCCAAGCTGGAAACCGGCCTGGTGGTGCAGGTGCCCATGTTTGTGGAAACCGGCACCAAGATCGTGGTGGACACCCGCACCGGCGAGTACGTGTCCCGGGCTTAAAACAAAGAAACCCCAGTGACCAGCACCACCGGCCCCTTCCCCCGGTCGGGGTAAGCCACCTCCAGGCGCACCACCCGCAGGATGGCAGCACGGGTGACCTCCGCTAAAAGGCCCACGCCGGCATCGGCACGCCAGCCATCGGTGTCGGGGCCAACCCGCGCCCCCCAGGTCTTGCCGGCGTCGGCAAACACCACCAAACCCAAAACCGCCAAATGCAAAACCTCGCCCGTGAGCCGTCTTCGCCACTCGGCGTTGACCACTGCCCGGGATGTCCCGTCAAAGGTGTCGGGGTCCCAGCCCCGCAGACCGGTATTGGCACCAAGGGTGAGCTGCCGGTCCAGGCCCAAACGGTGACCCAGCTCCACCGCCCCACGCACCCGGAACCCCCGCTCCCCCACCTGCGCCACCCCCGCCTCCACGCGGGTGACCGCGTCGGCAATACCTCCCTGCTCCAAGCGGCCCTCACTGCCCAACGAAAGCCACCGGTACCACCCGGCCCCCATCCCGGCTTTGAAGAAGCTGGCCTGGTACGGTAGCCGGGTCCGATCCCCTCCCAAGAAAGGAAGCGAGAAACCCAGCGTCAGCGAGTAGTTCGGCCCCAGGGGGACATCCTCCTGGCGAATCCAGCCGCGGAAACCCTGGACCACTTCCCAGCGGCTGGATTGGCTCTCGAAGCCCACCTGAAAACCCACGAGCTCCCGGTCTTCGGGTTCCGGGTAGAAGGCCCCAGTACGGAAGGACCAGCGGGAAAACGCCGCCCTTTCGGCAAAAAAGCCGGCGGTGAGCCGTCGCGTCACCTCCCCGTCGCCGGGAAGACGCAAACCACCCCAAACGAGCAGCGAGCGCCGCAAGGTATCCCCCGATACGGTCTTTTTGCCCGAGGCCCACAGGTACTCCACAAGGCTTTCCCGGCGGTAGAAGATGCCTCCCGCCTTGGGGGTGGCCAGCGAATAAAAAGGGTACGCCAGGGAAAACTCGTCCGCCGTTCCATCGGAAGCTTCGCGGTGCGCCGCGGAAAGGCGCCAACGGCTTCCCAGAAACAAAGGGTCGCTGTAGCCCGCGGTAATGGAGTCCCGTTCGGGATCGGAGCGGGCATCCAAAAAAACCGTTTTGCCCCAGCCCAAAAAGTTCTGCTCGGAAATGGAAACACCGGCCTTTTGCCGGTGGCCCATGCGGCCGTAGTTGATGGAAAGCTCCAGCGTCCATTGGTCGCGGGTCTCCACATAGACCTCCACCCCTTCCGCCACCGGTTTGGCGTAAATGTGCACGGGGTTCAAAAAACCGGTGGCTCGCAGGAGCCTTTCGCTTTCCGCAGCCAGCGCAGGATCCCAGGGATCGCCCTCTTTGAACAGCAGCAGCGAGCGGATAAAGCGCTCCCGGGAAAGGGTGTGGAGGGCGTTGGCGGTGCGGTAGGGCCAGGAGGAGGTTTCCGGATCCGAGAGATCAAAAACATCGTGCCGCACCACGTGGATGGCCACGATGACCGGCCCGGGTTGCGGCAGGGAGGGTTCCCCCAACACCGACAACAGCAACAAGGCGGTGAGCATCGCTTTTATTTTACGGTTGAAGCTCGTCTGGCGCCGTGCGTGACCTCACCGCCGCTGCCAGGCCGCCGCTAACAGTCCGGCGGGCAGCTCCTCCACCGCCCCGGAAAAGCCCTGGGGGCGCAGGTCTGCAAGCTCCGTGATGCTGAGCTCCTGGCTGACAAAGCCGTTGACGAAGGCAAACGTACCATCGCGGGTGCGGGTTTCGTCAAAGGCCGGCAAAAGCCCGGCCCTTTGCTGGGCCTCGTACCAGGCCCGTCGCGCCTGACGGGCCCCGGGGCCATAGGCGGTCACCAAGAGCCACCCGCCGGGGGCCACCAGCTCCGCCAGCGAGGCCACCATCCGGCGGCGCAGGTCCACCCCGCCCAGGGAACCCAGGGTGGCTTGGGCAAAGATGACCGTTTGCCAAAACCCCCGCCGCAGCGGCGGGGTAAGGCCGTTCCCCGCCACCCAACACACCGGCAAGGAAAGCTTCTTGGCGGCCAAAAGGTAGCGGGGAACCAGGTCCATACCCACCACCGGACCCTTTTGCATCCCCAGCGCTGCCAGGATCCTACCCGCCCCGCAACCCACCTCCAGCAAAGGGGTTGCCGCGCGGGTGCGGAGCCATTGGAGCTCCTGCTGCAAGAGCCTTTGAAACTCCGGGGGCGCCACGGAATAAGCCCGCGTGACCCATTCGGGGTGGTGGGCATCGCGGTAACGGAGAAAGGACTCCACGCCGTGTAGTGTAGCTGGTGTACCATGGCACGCTCGGAGGCCAGGATGCGGGTCGTGACCTCGGTACTTGAGCTCATCGGACAAACGCCGCTTTTGCGCTTGGCGGAACTGGAAGACGGCGGCGCGGAAATTTGGGCCAAGCTGGAAACCGCCAACCCCGGGGGTTCGGTGAAGGACCGGATAGGCTTGGGCATGGTTCTGGCGGCCGAGCAGGACGGGCGGCTGTCCCCGGGCGGCACCATCGTGGAAGCCACCGCCGGCAATACCGGCATCGGTTTGGCGCTGGCCGGGGTACGCCGTGGGTACCGGGTGATCCTGGTGGTCCCCGAGAAGTACTCGGTGGAAAAGCAAAAGCTCATGCGGGCGTTGGGGGCTGAGGTGGTGGTCACCCCCACAGAGCAAGGCATGGCCGGCGCCCAGGCCCGGGCCCGGGAAATTACCGCTGCCACTCCGGGTGCGGTGTACGTGGATCAGTTTTCCAACCCGGCCAACCCGCGCACCCACGAGCTCACCACCGGCCCGGAAATTTTCCAGCAAACCGGCGGCCGGCTGGACGCCATCGTGGTGGGCTGCGGCTCCGGCGGCACCTTCATGGGTGCGGTCCGCTACTTGAAATCCAAGCTGCCAGAGCTCTGGGCGGTGGCAGTGGAGCCCCAGGGGTCGGTGCTGGGGGGTGGTCCTGCGGGTGAGCACCTGGTGGAAGGCATCGGCATGGACGAAATCCCCCCCATCATGGACCGCTCTTTAGCTGATGAGGTCATGACCATCCCCGACCCCGAGGCCTTTGCCATGGTCCGCCGTCTGGCCCGGGAGTGCGGGGTGCTGGCCGGTTCTTCCGCCGGCGCTAACGTGGCCGCTGCGGTGAAGGTGGCTCGACGGTTAGGTCCGGGCAAGCGGGTGGTCACCGTGATCCCCGATTCTTGCGAGCGCTACCTTTCCAAAGACATCTTGCAGCTTTTCCCGGAGGCCTCATGAAGGAAAAAACCCTCTGCGTGCACGCCGGTCCTGGGCCCGAGCCCACCACCGGCGCGGTAAATCCTCCCATCTACGCCACCTCCACCTACGCCTATGCGGAGTTTGGCCAACACCGGGGCTGGGAGTACTCCCGCACCGCCAACCCCACCCGGGTGGCTCTGGAGCAAGCGGTAGCCCAGCTGGAGGGCGGCGCCGATGCCTGCGCCTTTGCCTCGGGCATGGCCGCCATTGACGCCCTTACCGACCTTTTGGCCCCCGGCGACCACATCCTGGCCGCCCACAACCTCTACGGCGGCACCTACCGCTTGTTCACCACCATCACCCGCCGGCACGGAGTAGAAGTGAGCTTTGTGGACGCCAGTGATCTTGCGGCTTTGGAAGCCAGCTTCCGCCCCAATACCAAGATGCTTTTCCTGGAATCCCCCACCAACCCGCTCATGGCCATTGTGGATTTGCAGGAGGCCAGCCGCCTGGCCCACCAGCGGGGCGTCCTGGTGGTAGTGGACAACACCTTCCTCTCGCCGGTTTTGCAAAAGCCGCTGGCGCTTGGGGCCGATTTCGTGGTGCACTCCACCACCAAGTACCTCAACGGGCATTCCGATGCCGTTGGTGGGGTGGTGGTGTGCAAAGACGGGGAGCTGGGAGCTCAGCTGCACCGCATCCAAAACAGCGCCGGGGCCATCATGGGCCCTTTTGACGCCTACCTGGTGCTGCGGGGCATCCGCACCCTGGCCCTGCGCATGGCCGCCCACGAAGAGGGGGGCCGGGCGGTGGCCAACTTCTTAGCCCAGCACCCCAAGGTGATTCGCGTTTATTACCCGGGCCTGGCCAGCCACCCCCAGCACGAGCTGGCCTGCCGCCAGCAACGGGGCTTTGGCGCCATGGTGGCTTTTGATGTGGGCAGCCTGGAAAACGCCAAAACCGTGTGCAACGCCCTCAAGCTCTTCACCCTGGCGGAATCCCTGGGGGGCGTGGAGTCCCTGGTTTCCCACCCGGCCACCATGACCCACGCCTCGGTGCCCAAGGATGAGCGGGAAAAGCTGGGCATCACCGATGGCCTTTTGCGGCTTTCGGTGGGCGTTGAGGACCCTGAGGATTTGCTTGCCGACTTACAGCAAGCCCTGGCAAGGATTTAGGCAGCAGCTTCCAGTTCCCGCGAGGTAAACACCAGAAAACCCCTGGCTTCCGCCTCTTCCCGCACGCCGGGATCGGGCATGTGGGTGACCAGCACCCCCAAGGCCCGCGGGCTCCCCCAGTTCTGCTGGGTGCGTTTCATGAGCCTTTCCAACTCCCCCAGGTGTTTATGGCCTAGCTGGCTCTTGGATTCCCCCACCACCCTGATCAACTCCCCTTCGGGAGTGCGGAGCAAAGCCCAGAGGTTCACCTGCACGGGCTTGCCTTTGACCTGCAGCCAGACACGATCAAAGGGCTCCACCACCTGGTAGCCAAACTTCTGCTCCAGCAATTTAGGCAGAGTTCGGCAAGCAAGGTTCTCGAGGGTGTAGCCCACCACGTGGGAAAGCCCCCCAATGGCCTTGTGCACCTGGCGAAATTCGGCCCGCACCTCTTTCCGGAAGGTGTAAAACTCCTCGGCAAGCCTGGTGAGGCGTTCCTCGGTTTTGGCTTGCGCTTCGGCGAGACGCTCGTGCGCTTGGGAGAGCTTTTGCATATGCTCCTCGGTGCGCGCCTGGGCCTCGACCAACTCCCTTACCTGCTGCTCGGTGTGCGCCTGGGCCTCGATTAACTCCTTGATTTGCTGCTCCGTGCGCGCCTGCGCTTCCACCAGCTGCTTGACCTGTTCCTCAGTGCGAGCCTGGGCTTCCGCCAGGCGCTCCTGTGCTTGTGCCAAAGCGCCCACCCGCTGCTCGGTGCGCGCCTGGGCTTCCACCAGCTGCTTGACCTGCTCATCAGTGCGAGCCTGGGCTTCCGCCAGGCGCTCCTGCGCTTGTGCCAAAGCGTCCACGCGCTTCTCGGTGCGTACCTGGGCTTCCGCTAGCTGCTGGAGGGCAACCCGTACCTCCCGCAATTCGGCATGAACCGCCTGCATTTCCTCCCGGGTAACTTGATGCTCGGTGCGTTCAAAAAGCGCCGTAAACAGACGAAGCAAAACCTCCGTAGCCCGGGGGGTGAGGTCCTTTCCCTCCAGCTCCAAAAGCTCCGGAAGCAAGTCCGCCAGCGGCATGGTTACTCCAGCTGGAGCATACCACACCGCTGGTGCGAGGTGTGTTACCTGCCGGCGAGTTCGTGCGCTAGCGCATGGTAGCGCTCATGCGCTGCGGCAAAGCGCTCCCGTTCCACCCTTTCGAAGCTGGCGGCCAGCTCCTGGGTGTCCTGTGCGCTCAAGACCTGCTGGGCCATGGGGAAAAGGATGTTGTTTTCCTTGTAAATGTGCTGCTCCAATAGTTCCGCCCAGCCGGCCAGGCCGGAAGCCACCTGCAACGCCGCCTGCTGATTGCCTCGGGCGGCGCCTTCCAGGTGTTCCACCACCTGGCGAATGTAGCCCCGGCCCTGGTCGTGCTCAAAGAGCATCACCGCCACCGGCCCCATTTCCCGGGAAAACCCCCGCTCTTCCAGGCGGGTGAAGAGCAAGTCCTCTTCCTTGCCGTGGTGGCAGGCATCGGCAAAGGTGCGGACAAAGTCCACGATTTTTTCCACCTTTTCCTTGTCCACGCTGCCCCCGCTTCGCAGACGCCCGGCTTCCCGGCGGGCGGCGTCTACCACCAGCAAGATCACATCGTGCTCATGCATGAGGGTTTCAATCGGGTTCATGTCCACCTCCAGCTGCATCTTGACGCTGTTTCCGCAGGTCTTCCTTGCGCTAGCTCAAAAAACCACGTCTTGGGCCTGTGCCGCGTGTGGCCTACACTTTCCCCCGTGGACGTACAGCTTCCGGTGCCGGTTTTGGCGGTGTGTGGGTTTTCGGGGAGCGGCAAAACCACGCTTTTGGAGCGCCTGGTCCCGGAGCTCACCGCGCAAGGGCTCACGGTGGGCCTGATTAAGCACGACGCCCACGGGGTCACGGTGGATCAGCCGGGCAAGGACTCCGATCGCCTGTTTCGCGCCGGTGCGGAGGTGCTCCTGCGCGCGCCCAACGAGACCTTCGCCCGCTTCCACCCCGACCAAGGCAAGGACCTCACCTGGGCTCTGGCTCAGCTCGCCTGGAACGTGGATGTCATCCTGGTGGAGGGGCACAAGGACACGGCGCTTCCCAAGGTGTGGCTGGAGCATCCCCAAACGTCCGAAATTCCGGCAGGCGTGACCGACGTCCTGGCGGTGCTCCCGTGGGGGAGCGACCGGGTGACGGCGCTGCGCGCCATCGTTCGCGATTTTTGCCTGACCCGGCAGCCCCCCTTGTGGGGTGGCATCCTTCTGGGGGGCAAAAGCCAGCGCATGGGCACGCCCAAGCAGCTCCTAGAGCTCGGCGGGGAAAGCCTTCTCGTCCGCTTGGTCCGTGTTCTTGCTCCCCACGTGGAGGGCTTTGCCTATCTGGGTGCCGGTCCTCTGCCCCCAGACGTACCGGAAGCACCACAGCTGCCGGACCCCCCTGGCCCCGGCGGTCCACTGGCGGGCTTGCGGGCAGCCCTCCGGTGGCACCCTTCGGCCCGGTGGCTGGTGTTACCGGTGGACGCGGTGGCGGTGAGCCAGGATTTTGTCCGCTGGCTCATCCAGCAGCGCAGCCAGGGCTGTTGGGCTGTGCTCGTGGAAAACCCCCAAGGGGCCCTGGAGCCTGCCTTTGCCCTGGTGGCCCCGCAACTGCGTCACGCTGTGGAGCGCCTGGCCGAACGGGGAGAAGGGCCCCGGGCCCTGGCCCAGCACCCCAAAGCCCGCAGGGTCCGCCTTCCCGAAGCTTTGGCGCCAGCCCTGCGCACCGTCAACACCCGGCAAGAGTGGGAGAGCTTCTTTGCGGAATTGCAGGGCTTATCATCTTGAAACCGCTTGGAGGTGTGGCATGAGCACGTCTCGGAACGTTGCGTTTTTTGGTACCGGCCTCATGGGTTTCCCCATGGCCAAGCGACTCCTGGAGTCCGGTTTTCCTGTCACCGCATGGAACCGCACCCAGGAAAAGACGGCACCCCTGGCGGCTTTCGGAGCTCGTGTGGCCACAACCCCAGCCCAAGCTCTGGAACACGCTGACATCGCCATTTTGATGCTGGCCCACGCCGAGGCCATCCGCAAAACCCTGCTGACCGCAGAAACCACGCCCTTTTTATCGGGAACAACCGTGGTGCAAATGGGCACCATTGGCCCGGAGGAAAGCAAGACCTTGGCCGCAGAAATTGCAAGCCACGGAGGCCGCTATCTGGAAGCGCCGGTTTTGGGCTCGGTGCCGCAAGCGGAAGCGGGGAAGCTGGAGGTCATGGCCGGGGGCGAAAAAGCTCTGTTTGAGGAGCTTCTCCCGGTGTTTCGCTGTTTTGGACCCAACCCCCGCTGGATTGGGCCGATAGGTGCGGCAGCCACTCTGAAGCTGGCCCTCAACCACTTAATTGCCGCTCAAGCGGCGGCGTTTGCCACCTCCTTGGCTTTGGTGCAAAAGGCGCACGTGCCCCTAGGGCTTTTCCTGGAGATCCTGCGGCCAAGTGCCTTTTACGCCCCCACCTTCGAGCGCAAGCTGCCGGTCATGCTGGATCCCCTCCACGCCAAGGTCAACTTCCCCGCCAAGCACATGCTCAAGGACGTGCGGCTCATCCGCGCCACCGCCGAGGCTTTAGGCATCAACCCCACTTTGGTGGCCAGCCTGGAAGCGCTCTTTGCCGCCACGGAAAAAGCCGGACTCGCCGACGCCGATTACGCCGCCGTTGCCCGCGTCATTGCCGGCCAATAGCCCAAGGTTTCTGCGACAAGCGAAGCTTCCGGCCAGTCGGAAAAGCCTTAAAAGCAGTGAAAAACAGGGGGCCAGGCAAAAAAGCCTGGCCCCAGTTTGCTGTCCTTGCTTGTAAAGTCTAAACGGTTTGCGGCGCCCGGCGGAGGGACAAAAAGCCCCACATCAGCACCAAGCAGATCAGTAACAAAAATCCCCAGAAGTCCAGGGTCGGAATGGCTACGGCCAGAGGCTGGTCGGCGTCGGTGCTGGAGTTATTGTTCGGTGTCGGATCGGTGAAATTGGCCGGGAGTTTGGCACTCGCCAGGTTAATGAGAGCACCCGCTGCGTTATTACCAACTGTCGTGGCAACGGTGTAGGTTACGGTTGCGCCCACCGGCAGGTTTACCGTGTCGTTGATGTTTCCGGATCCACTGGCTGTACACGAAGCACCACCACTGGGGGCGCACGACCAGCTCGCAGACGCAATCTCCACCGGCAAGATGTCGGTCACCGTAGCGCCGGTTACCGAAGCAGGGCCCAGGTTGGTGACGGTGATGGTGTAAATAAGGGTTCCACCCGGCGTGTAGGTGTCGGTACCGTTGGTTTTGGTCACCACCAGATCCGCTTCCAAGATCGGCTGGTCTGTATCAGACGCCGAGTTGTTGTTTGGCGTGCTGTCCGCCGGGTGTGAGACCGTCACGGTGTTGGTGAGATCACCCGCAGCGCCTGGGTCCACGTTCGCCACAACGGTGTAGGTGATGGAGGAATTGGCTGGCATCGACACAAGAGCGCTAAATCCCGTAGCAACCAGGCCCCCAGAACCAGCACACGTCGCCCCGCCGGCGGTCACACATGTCCAGCTCCAGTTGGCAATCTGCACCGGCTTGACATCAGAAACTGTCACACCCGAAACATCGCCCGGCCCACTGTTAGTCACCACGACGGTGTACGTCAGCGTCCCTCCAGGCACGTACTGCGTTTGCCCGTCGGTTTTACTGACAGAGAGATCAGCTTGCGCCCCCGCTGTGGTGTCCGTGTCCGTCGCCGAGTTGTCCGTGGGATCGGGGTCGGTTACCCCAGAAGGCATCGTAAGGTGCACCGTGTTCACCAAATCCCCCGTGGCCCCAGGATCAATCGAGGCCGTCACGGTGTAGGTGATCGTGGAACCCGCAGGCATGCCCGCCGTGTCCGTAAAGCCCGTGGTGATGAGTCCTCCCGAACCGGCGCAGGTAGCTCCCCCAGTGACCGCGCACGTCCACGTCCAGCTCGCAATTTGCACTGGTCTAGGGTCTGATACGGTCGCTCCTGAGACATTTGCCGGCCCGCTGTTGGTGACCACAATGGTGTACGTTAACGTGCCTCCAGGCACGTATTGCGTCTGTCCGTCGTTCTTCATCACCGCCAAATCGGCTTCCGGGGTGATCGGGATGCTATGGCTGTCGCTGGCTGAACCACTCTCGTTGCTGTCAGCAGTAGCGGTGTTGTCCAAGGTGCCACCGGCGCCCACCTCCGCTTGGGTGACACTGTGCGAGCAGGTGTACGTCCACGCTTCGCTCAGGTCGAGTCGCCCATCTCCGTCCGCATCCCCGGCTTGGTACCCCGGCGCGGTGTCACAGTTCGGATCGCTGACGGTGATGCCGGTGAGGGTCACGTTGCCGGTGTTGGTGACGGTGAGGGTGTACGGGACGACCTGCCCAGCCCCGGTGATTTTTGTTGTGGTGGAGTTCTTATCGATAGCGATTGCTGGAGCCGCGCCGAAGTACTGGGCATCGTCCGTGCGGGGCGCAGTTTCGGCGCTGCTTGCCGTTGCCGTGTTCGTGTTAGTTCCCGTTTCAGCAGTAACAGAACACGTGTAAACCCATGTCTCGCCCGCCTCAAAATCGGAGTCGTTATCGCCAGGGTCATCGGCACCGCGTAGCAGCGTACAGCCTGGCATGCCGTCGTCCACCGTGAGCCCCGTCAGGGTGATATCGCCGGTGTTGGCGACGCGGATACGGAAAAAAACAGGGTTCCCTACCACAACTGTTACCAGATCGCTCCAGGGACCCACGGCGCTAGAAGAAACCTCCTTAACGATACTGAGCGCTGGCGTGGCAGCGACGTACCTTACGGTGGTGCTGTCGGTGTTTGAGTTAAACGACCCAACTACCGCAAAAGCCTGATTGGTCACGTACCCGGCCGCCATATCGCCTGCTGTCACCGCATAGGTCGCTGTGCACATGATGCTTTCGCTGGGATCGAGGTAGTTGTCGTTATTACCCACCGTGTTCACGGCCGGGCAGGTCACGGGTGTTTTATCATCGGTTACGCTTGCCGGCCCCAGAAGGGATACATAGCCGCTGTTGGTGACCAGGTACTGGTAGTGAATGAGGTCGCCAATGCTCCCGAAAGTGGTTTCGGTGGACGTCTTATCCAAAGTCAGGGCCACCATGGCATAGGTCGCGGTGTCAGTAACCGCAGCGGTCTGGTCGCTAGCCACAGTGGCGGTGTTGGTATGCGTTCCGGCCACAGCGGTCACCGAGCAGGTGAAGACCCATGTTTCAGTGGGTTCGAAATCGAAATCGTTGTCGCCGGGATCATCGGCGGCGCGGGTTAGAGCGCAGCCCGCCATGCCATCATCTACCGTGAGGCCGGTGAGCCTTACATTGCCCGTGTTCTGGACACGCACCCGGAAGTAGACGGGGACGCCTGCGCCGACGGCCAGAGTGTCGGACCAGCTGATATTGTCAGCCGAAACTTCTTTGATGACATTCAGCGCCGGGTTCGAGGTGCTGGAGAGAATGGTGAGGACATCGGTGTTCGAGTTAAAGGATTGAACCGTAGCGTAGGCGGTGTTGGTGAGAGATCCAGCGCTGACATCGCCAGCCGTTACGGTATAGACCGCCGTGCAGGTCACACTCTCGCCAGGATCAAAGACGTTGTCGCCATTGCCAACTGTGCTCAAGGCAGGACAGGTGGTAGCTGCCTTGTTGTCGGTTACCGTCACCGGGCCCTGGAGAGGTACCGCACCACCGTTGGTGACCAAATACTGGTAATGGATGAGCTCTCCTTCACTGGTGAACGAACTCTCCAAGGCGGATTTATCCAGCGTCAGACTGACGGTAGCGTAGGTAGCGGTGTCCGTGAGCCCGTTGGTGTCGTCGCTATCTGCCGTAGCAGTGTTGGTGTGCCAGCCTGCCTGGGCCGTGACGGGGCCAACCACGCAGTAGGCAATGTGACCGTCATCCGCGTCAGCAACCGGTAGGGCAAACGGGGCGGTAAGGGGATTCCCGTCGCCATCCTGCCACGAGCATGTGGATAGGTCCAAATCGGGATCGGTAACAGACGCATTGTTTAGCATGACATCGCCAACGTTTTCCACAGTGAAGCGGTAGTAAATGTTGTCCCCCGCGGCCACTGCAACAAAAGTTCGCCAAGGCCCGCCGGCAGAAGTGGCAATTTGCTTCATGAAGCCCAGGCGCGGACTGGGAGGAAGGACAGTGAGGGTGTCGCTAGCGGTATCGCTACCGCCGGTGATATCTGCAGTCACTGGCCCAGTGGTGTTGACATAAACACCCGCTGTCGGTGTGGTCACATTTACGCTTACGCTGCACGTTCCGCCCGCGGCAATAGTGCCGCTGGAGAACATGATCGAGGTGTCACCAGCCACGGGGCCGAACGTGGGCGAACCGCAGCCGGAACTGGAAGCGTTGGTCGGGTTGGCCACTACCAGGCCTCCCGGTAAGGCATCGCTGAAAGCCACGCCCGTCAATGGATGGTCTGGATTGGCGTTGGTGATGCTGAAAACCAAGGCAGAGACGCCGCCAGACACCATTGGGTTCGGAGAAAATACCTTCTCCATAGTTGGCGGCATAAGAGCGGTCAGGGTGGCACTGCCAGCACCGCCAGGACCCGCGTTGATGCCGGTTTCGGTGGAGGAAATGAAGCCGCTGATGTTGGGATGGGGCCCGCTAGCGGTAGCCGTGACGTTGACGCTGAGCGTGCACGAGCCACCGCCCGGGATGGTGCCACCGCTGAGGCTGATCGAGGTGCTTCCAGCTGTGGCCCCGGTCACCGTGCCACCGCAGCTGTTGGTAGGAGCGGGCACCGTGGCGACCTGCACCCCAGCCGGCAGCGCATCTGTGAATGACGCACCGCTGAGGGCGTATCCGCTGTTGGGGTTGGTCAAAGTAAAGGTGAGTGTGGATGTGCCGTTCACCGCGATGGGATTGGGCGAGAACAGCTTGCTCAGCGTTAGTGGAGTAAGGTTCGCCCGCTGGCAGCCCTGGAAAACGACATTGTCCAAGCGAACAATGGCGGTGGGTTTGGTGGGATTTCTGGAATCGGCCGTAATGCGGAACCAAGTCGTTCCGCCCGTAAGGGTCGTGCTTACGCTGCTCCCAGATTGCCAACTGCCTTTTGTGGCCGTTATGGTCCCAGCCAAAGAAAATGTGGTTCCGTCCTGGCTGGCGTAAACGTAAATGTGGTTGTTGTTACCGCTAGCCCAGTCACCGGGCGCTTCCAGGTCGTAGTCAAAGCTAATGGTGATGCCGCCGTAGTTGGTGGTATCCACCTGGAATTGGAAATAGGGTGGGTTATTCGCCCCGGGAGGCCCAGTAGTGGTTGGCCAGGCATCCTGGATTTGCCAAGAGTTGGCAGGGTTGCCGCTTGTGCTGATGGACTGGGTTCCAGAGGGGGTCATGCCAGCGCTGGCGTTTGCAAGCGAGACATCCCCAGCTTTGAGCGAATATGGCGGAGGGGGCCCACCACTGCCTTGTCCGCTTGTGGGCATTGCCCAGGTGGCAAAGGATACCGGGGTGGGGCAGGTCGTGGGCGGCGGTGGCGGCGGCGGTTCGGTGTTGACGGTGAGCGTGTCGGTGGCGTAGCGACCGGTGTCCGCGCTGCCCACAAAAAGGTGGTCGGATGTATTGGTGTAGGTCCCCGCAACTGGAACATCCACATCGACACCAATGGTGCAGGTCCCGTTCGGACCGACGGTGATGTTTGAAGCCGAGATAGTTGCCGTGCCGGGGACCGCCGTCACACTGGGCGTGCCACAGCCGGCACTGCTGACGTTTGCCGAGCTGGCGATGTGCATCGTGCCCGGTGAGCTCGGCAGGGTGTCGCTGAAGCTAACATCCCCCACAGCTCCGCCGTTGGGGTTGGTAACCGTAAATGACAGTCGGGAGATCCCACCAATGTAAGCAGGATCGGGAAAAAAGCTTTTGGAAATGGTGAGCGTGGACGGATCGATGATGGCTGCAACGCGCGCACTGGCGGAGTAATCGGCGTTGTAGTGGTAACTACTGCCGGAAAAATCGTAGATGAGCGCGCTAAGCGTCTGGTTCGTTCCGCCACCGCCAATGATGGTGACGTTGTAGGTGACGGTGATGTCGCCGCCGTACTTGCCGGTGCTCAGGCATGACCGGTAGTTGGGCGAGTTTGGATCGTTCTCCCAGCCGCAACCATTGGCGTACAGCTTGGTGCCCGCCAACGGGTCGGTGCCGGCATTAGCGGTAAAAGTAGTGGAAACGCTGTTAATGCGGAAGATGGTGTTGGGAAAGTTGATGAAGGTCTCAAGCTGTTCGTAGCCGTTGGTTGCAGTGAAACCGATGAGCTTGATGTTATACGTCTGCCCAACCACCAGGGCCATGGCCCCCCCGGGGGGAATGGAGACGCCGTTCAGCTGCATGTCCGTTGTGGCATTGCGGTTTTGGGAGACCAGGTGCTCGACGTAAACTTCCCGCGGTTGCGGCGAAGATAGAGAGATCCCACCGTCAGCGGAGATGTCAATGTGGTACCGGCGGGTATGGTCATAAGCCGCAGAACTGCGCGTAACCGAAAGCTCAAAATAGAAATCGCTACATTGCCCAGCTCCTAAAGACGAAACCAAGAGGGGATTCAGAGAACCGGGGCGAAGATTAATGTACGGGTCGCTGGACTCCCAGATAAAAGATGCGGTGACGTTCGTTGCTGGGCTTGTGCCCGTATTGCACACCCGCATACCAACCGGAAAGTTGTTCGGTCCGACGTTGACGTTATTGGAGTCCAGCCCCACAACGTTCCAGGTGATAGGCACAGCCGTCAAACTGACGTTGGCCCACGCCCGGGAACCAGGCAAAAGCAGGACAACCAAAGTTGCGATCACAAAGAAAACAAAACATGTGCTCTTACGCATTTAGTGCCTCCAAACACGCTATTAATGAGGGGACAACGTCTCCCTCGCTGGCGAGGCAAAGCGGCAGTAAGCACGCTTCGCCCCCAGGTAACGGCCTGAACTCACGAGACACCACCATCCGGGCGCCGCCGCTTAGGCGATCGCCTCCAGAGAGCAGCACGAAAAGGCCGTGTTACCGTCCGTGACCGGCGAAGACCCCCGGACCCTCAAAAGCCACCTGCGCGGAACCAAAATGCAGGCTGCAGCTTCATGGATGTTCGCTTTCTGTCATGAGACCTAATCTAAGATAGGCCTGAGAAAAAAGCAAGCCACCCCTGAGAACAGGCGACCGCAGCTAGCGCTCGAACCGTTAGCGACCCGTTCCCTCTCCCAAGCCCCGCGCTGGCTGCAGGGGCCTTGCGCCAAGCCACGCGGCGTTACCGATATCAAGCGCGCCAGCGCGGGATAGCGGTCCCGGTTTCGCGGCAACCCCGCACGCCCGGAGCAACGGCCGCCGCAGGAGCGGCAGCCCCACATCTGACGCGGGGGGCCGCTCGCGCTCCGCCCACCCCTCCGCTCGCTCAGCCCCCCGCAACCCCCACCGCTCGCACCGGCAAAGCCGGATGCTCGCTTTTCTCGCCCACCCCCGCCGGCGCAGGAGCGCCGGCCCCACACGCGGAGCGGCGGCCCCACATTTTCCTTGGCGGCCCCACATTCAGAAGTACCGGCCCCACAGCAGGAGCGATGGCTAGACAGAGGTAGTGAGCGTTACGAAGAAAGCTTCTTCGAGAGCTTGGCCCACTCGTCTTTAAGGGTGACGATGCGGTTGAAAACCGGGCACTCGGGGGTGCTGTCGGGGTCCACCGCGAAGTAGCCCACCCGCTCGAACTGGAAGCGCTCGCCGACGCCCGCTTGGGCCAGGGAGAGCTCGATCTTGGCCTCGGGCAACACGGTCAGCGAGTTCGGGTTGAGGTTGTCCCGCCAGGTTTTGCCCTCGGGCACGTCGTCGGGATCCGGCTTGAGGAACAGGTAGTCGTAAAGCCGCACTTCCGCACCCCGGGCGTGGGCGCAGGAAAGCCAGTGAATGGTGGCTTTCACCTTGCGGCCGTCGGGGGCTTGCCCGCCGCGGCTTTGGGGGTCAATTTCGCCGCGCACCTCCACCACCTTGCCGGTGTGGGGATCGGTGACCACCTCTCGGCACGTAAACAGGTACGCGCCCCGCAACCGCACTTCGTTGCCAGGGTAAAGCCGGAAGTACTTGGGCAGAGGCTCTGGTCGCACGTCTTCCCGTTCGATCCAAAGCTCCCGGGTAAAGGGGAGCTGCCGCTCGCCGGCGGCGGGGTCTTCAGGGTTGTTGGGGACCGCGAACCACTCCACCTGGCCTTCGGGGTAGTTGGTGACCACCAGCTTCACCGGGTCGAGCACCGCAAAACGGCGCAGGGCGGTGCGGTTCAAGACCTCGCGCACGCAGTGCTCGAAAAGCTGCACGTCCACCACGCTGTTGCGCTTGGCCACGCCGATGCGCTCGGCAAAAAGGCGAATGGCCTCGGGGGGAACCCCCCGGCGCCGCAGGCCGGCAATGGTGGGCATGCGCGGGTCATCCCAGCCGGCCACAAACCCTTCCTGCACCAGGCTTAAAAGCCTGCGCTTGGACATCACCGTGTAGGTGAGGTTCAAGCGGGCGAACTCGATTTGCTGGGGGTGGGGTTCAGGCAGCTCCAGCTCGTCAATGAACCAGTCATAAAGCGGGCGATGGTCTTCGAACTCCAGGGTGCAAATGGAGTGGGTGATGCCCTCAATGGCGTCTTCCAGGGGGTGGGCGTAGTCGTACATGGGGTAAATGCACCACTTGTCGCCCGCATGGGGGTGCGGAGCATGGAGGATGCGGTACATCACCGGGTCCCGCATGTTCACGTTGCCGGAGCTCATGTCGATTTTTGCCCGCAAAACCCGGCTGCCGTCGGGAAACTCCCCGGCACGCATGCGGCGGAAGAGCTCCAGGTTTTCCTCCACGCTGCGGTTGCGGTGCTCGCAGGGGATGCCGGGCTCGGTCAGCGTGCCTCGCTTTTCCCGCACCTCCTCGGGGGTGCAGTCGCACACGTACGCCTTCCCTTTGAGGATGAGCTTTTCCGCCCACTGGTACATCTGCTCGAAGTAATCCGAGGCAAAGTAAAGGTGCTCCCCCCAATCGAAGCCCAGCCACCGCACGTCCCGCTCGATGGCTTCGATGTACTCCTGCTCTTCCTTGGTGGGGTTGGTGTCGTCGTAGCGGAGGTGACAGCGGCCGCCAAACTCCTGGGCCAACGTGAAGTTCAAGCAAATGGCCTTGGCGTGGCCAATGTGCAGGTATCCGTTGGGTTCCGGGGGAAACCGGGTCACCACCGTGCGGTGCTTCCCGGAAGCCAAATCAGCGCGGATAATCTCCCGAATGAAATCGCTGCCTTCCGCCGGAAACTCGCTCACGCGCTGGGTGTCGTTGGCCATGGCTTAAGCTCCCTTGGTCGTTACCGCGCTCTTGAGCACTCCCACAGCGTGCCGCAGGCGCCGCCGGCAGGTTTCCTTGCCCAGCACTTCCATGGTCTCAAAAAGCGGCGGCGTGGCGGTTCGCCCCGTGACCGCCACCCGCACCGCCATGAAGAAATCCCCGGCCCGCAACCCCCGCGCCTCGCCAAAGCGGCGCAAGCCAGCCTCCAGGTTGTCCTTGGTCCACTCCAAAAGCGGGTCCAGTTCCTCCTCCAGGAGATCCTCCAAAATAGCTGCCGCCTCGGAGGGAGTAGGCCGTTTCATGATCAGCTTGGGAAGCACGTCGGGACCGTAGCTCACCTCCCCCACAAAGAAAAACGAAGCGTAAGCGATGAAGTCTTCCAGCTTGTCAATGCGCTCGCGCACCAGCGGCAGAATCTGCAACAGGTAGGCATCGCTCAAAAGTTCGGCCCGCAACCGGCGCAGCAGCTCTTCCGGGCTAAGGTTGCGGATGTATTTGCCGTTGAGCCAGGTGAGCTTGGTGAGGTCAAAAACCGGGCCGCCCAGCACGATGCGGTCCAAGGTGAAGGCTTCCACAAACTCAGAAAGCGTGAACTCTTCCCGCCCATCGGGCATGGTCCAGCCCATGAGGGCCAGGTAGTTGAGAAGCGCTTCAGGCAAAAACCCAGCCCGCCGGTAAAAGTTCAAAGACGTGGGGTTCTTGCGCTTGGAAATCTTGGAACGGTCAGCGTTGCGCAACAGCGGCAGGTGGCAGAAAACCGGTTCTTCCCACCCAAAGGCCCGGTAAAGCTGGGCGTGTTTTGGCAGCGAAGAAATCCACTCCTCGGCGCGAATCACGTGCGTGATGCCCATGAGGTGGTCGTCCACCACGTTGGCCAAGTGGTAGGTGGGAAAACCATCGCTTTTCAAAAGCACCTGGTCGTCAATGAGGGTGTTGTCGAACTCCAGTTCGCCGCGCAGGTAGTCCCGCACCTTGGTGACGCCCTCGGTGGGCATGGCCAACCGCACCACGTGGGGCTCGCCCGCTCGCCTTCGGGCTTGCGCTTCAGCCTTGGGGATGCGGCGGCAGTGCCGGTCGTAGCCCATCACCGGGGCTTTGGCCCGGCGTTGCTCTTCCCGCAGGGCGTCCAGGCGCTCCTTGGTGCAAAAGCAGGGGTAGGCGGCCCCCCGCTCGATGAGCTCCTCCACATGCTGCTGGTAAATGGCGGTTCGCTCCGATTGCCGGTACGGGGCGTGCGGCCCACCCACATCGGGGCCTTCGTCCCAGGAAAGGCCCAGCCACCGCAGCGACTCAAAGATCATTTGCTCGGAAGCGCGGCTGGAGCGCTCCCGATCGGTGTCCTCGATGCGGAGGATGAACTGGCCACCGTTTTTCTTGGCCCAGGCGTAGTTGAAAAGTGCCACGTACGCGGTTCCCACGTGGGGATCGCCCGTAGGTGACGGTGCAATGCGGGTTCGGACCACCTCTCCCTCCCTTGCCCAACAGGCAGAAAAGTTTAGCACCGGCGCCTGGGGGAGCTCGGGGAATTAGAATACCTAGCGTGGCGATCGCGGGTGAGAGCTTCCGGGTGGGACAGGCCCCGTTCCTGCTCCAACGGCACGCTCACGCGGTCAAGGCGGCGGTGGAGCTGGTGCACGCCGGCGTCACCCGCACCTTTACCTTGGCCGAAGGCAAGGTGGTGGGCTTTTCGTCGTCTTCTCCGGAAGAGGAGCTCAAACCCGGGCTTGACCCCACCGAGGCTTCCCTGCTACCTGCTATTGCCTTGGCCCGTTTGGTGGCCGCTTCTGGAGAGTACAGGGTGGTGGAGCCAAAGGCGCCTTCGGTGCCGCTGGCGTTGCCCCTCAGCTGGGTCATCCTGGAGGCCATGCGCCGCACCCAGGATCTTTCGCCGGTTTTGGATCTTCTGGGAACCAACCGCCCCTTCACCCGGGCAGGTGGCAACCTCACCCCCAACGTGAGCCTCGTGCCGCTGGAGGCTTTCGTGTGGGACCGGCTTGGTTCGCCGCTGACGCTTGCCGACCTGCAACGCCTGCTCCCCGAGCAAACACAGCCGCTCTCTCGGGCTTTTGCTGCCCTGGCTTGTGCCGGTTTGCTGGTCCCCGCCGACACCCCGCCCCCAAAGCCGGAAAAACCCCGCTTCCCACCGGCAAGCCCTAAGCTTCGGGAGCGCCTGGCCCGTATCGCCCGGGAAGGTGGGTTGCCGGCGCTGGAAGCCGACCGGGAGCCCACCGAGGAGGAGCTGGATCAAGCGCAGCGGGATAAGGAGCAAGCCCTGGCGCTTTTGGCCCAGGGCGGTGACGAACGGCAGGCAGTACGGCTTTTGAGCCGGGCGGTGAGCCTGCTCCCCGACCCCCACTCGCTGGTGCGCCTGGCCGAGGTGGAGGTGGCCAACCCCCTGTGGCGGCAGCGGGCGTTAGCCCACCTCAAGCAGGCTTTAGAAATGGAGCCCACCTTCACTCCCGCGTGGCTCGCTTTGGCCAACTACTGGGCCTTACGGGGGGACACCGAAAAGCAGCGGCGGTGTCTGGAAAACGTCCTTAAGTACGACCCGCAAAACCGGGACGTGCGGGAAGCTCTGCTCCATTTGGGCTAGCACTGGCCGGGTTATCATAAAAAAAGAAAAGGGAGGTGCTGGTGTTCCGGCATATCTTGGTGCCTTTGGACTTCAACGACATCGCCCCGCAACCCGTGAGCATCGGGGCAGAGCTCGCGAAAGCGTGCGGTGCCAAGCTCACGCTGCTATCGGTGGTGGACGATTCTTTCCCCAACCCCGACATCCTTTCCCTGCAGCTACCGTGGGCCGATTACTACCGGCACCTGCGGGAAGCGGCCCAATCCAGCCTGGAGGAGGTGCGGGACACCCTCCCCAAGGACCTGCAGGTGGAGGTCGCGGTCATTCGTGGTAAGCCGGCTCCAGCCATTGCCCGCTTTGCCCAGGAGAACAACTGCGACCTCATCATCATGGCCACCCACGGGACCTCGGGCCTGCAACAAGCGATCTTGGGCTCGGTGACCCGGCGGGTCATGTACCTGGCCCCCTGCCCGGTGATGGTGGTGAAGTTCGGGCATACGGCGCCGGGCCAGTAGGCTCGCGCCTCCCGGGGCATGGTAAAGTTGCACCTGTTGGGGGAAATGTGTTTCGTTTTCAGGACCCACGCTTAGAACCCATTGGCCGCAAGGTGCTGGCTGGCGAGCGGCTTTCCTTTGAGGACGGGATGGTGGTGGCCACCACCTTTGACCTTTTGGGGGTGGGGCGGCTGGCCAACTTCGTGCGGGAAAAGCTCCACGGCGACATCACCTACTACAACGTCAACCGCCACCTCAACCCCACCAACGTGTGCGTGGCCTCGTGTGCCTTGTGTGCCTTTGCCGAAAAGTACGGGGGAAGCCGGGGCTGGACCTACTCGGTGGAGCAAGCGGTGGAGGTGGCCGCCGCTGACGTGGACGAGTCGGTCACCGAACTGCACATCGTCGGTGGCCTTCACCCCAAGCTGGGGGTGGAGTACTACGAGGAGCTTTTCCGCGCGTTGAAAGCGCGCTTCCCCTGGATTCACATCAAAGCCCTCACCATGGTGGAGCTGGACTTCCTCTCCCAGCGGGCCAAGCTGCCGGTGGAAGAGGTGGTCCTGCGCTTGAAGGAAGCGGGGCTTGATTCCTGCCCCGGGGGCGGGGCGGAGATCTTTGCCCCGGAAGTGCGGGCGCAAATTTGCGACCACAAAACCTCGGGGGAACGCTGGTTGGAAGTGGCGCGCATCGTCCATTCCTTGGGCTTGAAATCCAACTGCACCATGCTCTACGGCCATGTGGAAAGGCCCGAGCATCGGGTGGACCACCTCATCAAGCTGCGGGAACTGCAAGACCAAACCGGTGGCTTCCAGTGCTTCATCCCCTTAGCCTTTCACCCCGCCAACACCCGCTTAAGCCACCTTCCTGGCCCCACCGGCAAGCTGGACCTGCAAACGGTTGCCCTGGCGCGGCTGATGCTGGACAACATCCCCCACATCAAGGCTTACTGGATCATGCTGGGGCACAAAACCGCGCAGGTGGCCTTGCACTTTGGCGCCAACGACCTGGACGGCACTGTGGTGGATGAGCGCATCACCTACGCCGCCGGCGGACAGGCCGGGAAGGGCATGCCCCGGGCCGAGCTGGAACGGCTCATCCGCGAAGCCCGGCGCATTCCCGTGGAGCGGGACACCCTCTACCGGCCGCGGGTTCCCATTGCCGGGTTGCCGGCGGTTCCCAGAGAAATCACGTTGCCCACGCTTCCTTCGTAGCAACGGTTTGCCAGCGGTCTCGCAAAAGACTCCGGGGAGATGGAGGGACACGGCAGAGCCTGACACCGCCAGGCTTTGCACGGGCGGAGCGTGAAAAACGCGCGCGCGGAGCGCGCGCCCCACAGTTCTCATTTCTCCTGCTGTGGGGCAAGCACGACGTGCTTGCAGAAAACAAGCGGGATGGCCAAGCTCGCTGCGGGAAAAACGCGCGCGGAGCGGGAAGAACGCACGCGCGGAGCGCGCGCCCCACAGTTCTCATTTCTCCTGCTGTGGGGCAAGCACGACGTGCTTGCATAAAAGAAGGAACATGACCAAGCTCGCTGCGGGAAAAACGCGCGCGGAGCGGGAAGAACGCACGCGCGGAGCGCGCGCCCCACAGCTTGCCCCGGAAGCCTTACTCCTTCTTGGGTGCCGGGAAGTACTTTTCCAGGCAATCCGGACAGAGGCCGTGGCTAAAGTCGGCCTCCGGGTGCTCGCGGATGTACGCCTCCAGCTGCTGCCAGGAATCCGCATCAATCCGGACCCGCTTGCAGGACGCACAAATGGGGATGATCCCTTTCAGCTGCCGCATTTCGCTCTGCGCCCTCAAAAGCTCGGCCAGGAGCTGTTCCCGCTCGAGTTCCGCCGTTTTCCGCCGGTGGATGTCCACATGGGCACCCAACGCCCGCAAGGCTCGCCCTGAGGCGTTCCGCTCCACCACCCGACCCCAGTTGAGAATCCATTTGTAATCGCCGGATTTGGTTCGCAGGCGGTGCTCCACCTCGAACTCCGGAACTTCCCCAGCTTCGTGCCGGCGCGCGGCTTCATCCACTGCCGGCAGGTCCTCGGGGTGGATCAGCGCCCGCCACGCTTCGCTGGTGGGAGGGATTTCCTCCGGCTCGTAGCCCAGCATGCGCGCCCATTCGGGGGTACGGATGACCTTACCGGTGACCAAATTGTGGTCCCACAGCCCCACCCCGGAAACCTCCAGCGCTCGTTCCCATAGTGAAACTAGTCCGCTACCGTCCCACGCTCTCCGCAAGCAAGAAAAAAACCGAGCGAAGAAGCCCGCCATTTTCAGTTTCATCTCGTTGAAGTCTAGCACAAATGTCAAGCGAAGATTTGAGAATTTGCGTTGCTGTTCAAAGTTTAGCTTCCCGCGCTCAAGAATGCGGGCTCTTGCGTTCTGGCCTTGACCAGCTTCTCCAGCCGTGGTGAGTGCTGCCCGCTTGCAGACTGCGGACAACTCCCGCTCAGCTCACCTCAGGTAGGTGCCCGGTCCCGAGTCTAGGCTTCCCAAGGCAGGCGGTTGACTGCCTTCCCTGTGGCCGCCAGGATGGCGTTGGCCACCGCCGGCGCCAGCGGCGGCACCCCCGGCTCCCCCACCCCTCCCGGTGGCTCCTCGCTGGGCACGATGTGCACTTCCACCCTGGGCATCTCGTGAAAGCGCAGGGGTTCGTAGCGGTCGAAGTTGGTTTCCAGCACCTTGCCGCCTTCCACCGTGATGCGGCCGCGCAAAAAGGCAGAAAGCCCAAAAACCACCGCGCTCACCAGCTGCTGTTCCACCAGCCTCGGGTTGATCGCCCGGCCGCAGTGGATGGCCACCACCACCCGCTCCACCTTGAGCTTTTCTTTCCGCACCGAAACCTCCGCCACCTCTGCCACGTGGGAGCCGAAGGAGCTGCAGCAGGCCACGCCTCGACCCCAGCCCGCCGGCAGGGGCTTGCCCCAACCTGCCTTCTCGCCAGCCAACCGCAGCGCGGCCTTCAGCGGTCCCTCGGGGAGAAGCTTGAGGCGCAACTGGTAGGGGTCCTCGCCCAGCTCGCGGGCAACCAGGTCAAAAAACGCCTCGCTGGCAAAGGGGTTTTGCGAGGCGTACACCGACCGCCAAGCCCCCAAAGGCACCGGTACCGGCAGCAGGGTTTGCTCCACCAACCAGTTTGGAATGGCGTAAGGCGGCTCTGCCCCTTCCAAAGCCCCGCGATCCACCTGCCCTGCCCGGGCAGGGTTGCGCTGCTGGCCAATGGAACAGGTCACCTGGTGGTGCCGCCAGGCCACAATTTCCTTGCCAGCAATGGCAGCTTGGAGGAAATGCACCGAAGGCGGCCGGTAAAAATCGTGGGTCATGTCGTCTTCCCGGGTCCATAAAAGCTTTACCGGCACCGTAAAGTGCTTGGCCACCTCTACTGCCTCAGCCACGAAATCCGAAGAAAGCCTGCGACCAAAACCGCCACCCAAAAACGTTACGTGCAGCGTCACCTTTTCCACTGGCAACTGGGCTACCCGCGCCGCCTCTTGCCGGGCCGGCATGGGCACCTGGGTGGGGGCCCAAACTTCCAGGCCCCCGTCGTGGAACCAAGCGGTGGCGTTTTGCGGCTCCATGGGGGCGTGAGCTAAAAACGGCAGGGAAAACGTGGCTTGAACCTTGCGGGCCCCCGCCGGCACCACAAAACCCTCACCTTCCCTGGCGGCTTCCTTGCCTGGCTTGGCGGCTGCCTCCTCCATGGCCGCCAAAAGCGCCTTCGTGGAAAAGCTGGCGTTTTCCCCGGGTTCCCACACCACCTTCAGCGCCGCCCGGCCCTTCAACGCCGCCCAGGTATCCCGCGCCACCACGGCCACCCCGGAGCTTATCGGCACCACCTTCACCACCCCTTCCACTGCCAGCGCTGGCTTTTCCTCAAAACGCACCGCCTTCGCCCCAAAAACCTCAGGCCGGGCCACCACCGCGTACAGCATCCCGGGCAGCCGCACATCGAAGCCAAAAATTGCCTTACCGGTGACCTTGGCTCGGGCATCCACCCGTGGCATGGGTTTGCCAATGAAATCGAAGTCTTTGGGGTCCTTCAGCGGCGGGTTTTGCGGCACGGGAAGCTTGGCCGCATCCACCACCAGCTCTGCAAAAGCCAGGCTCCTCCCGGTTTTAGGGTCGTGCACCTTGCCCTTTTTGGCAACAAGCCTTTCCGCCGGCACCCCCCAACGCTTGGCTGCCGCCTGCACCAGCATTTCCCGGGCTGTCGCTCCCGCCTTGCGCAGCTCCTCAAACTGCGTGCGCACCGCCGTGGAGCCACCGGTGTTCTGGTTGCCGAACTTGGCATCAGCGTCCGCTTGCACCGCTTCCACCTGGCTCCAATCCGCCCCCAGCTCATCGGCAATGATTTGGGCAAGCCCCGTGAGCACCCCTTGCCCCATTTCCGACTTGTTCACCCAAATGGTGACGCGGCCGCCGGTCCCCACCCGCACGAACGGGTTGGGCTGCAACGCCGTCGGCGGTACCTCTGCCCCCAGGGGCCACACCCGGCCCAAAACCAACCCACCTCCCACCACCACCGAAAGGTTCAAAAGCTCCCGCCGGGACAACCCCTGGCCTTTCATGGCTCACCTCCTGGCCACCCGGGCTACGGCTTTGGCGATGCGGTCATAGGTGCCACACCGGCACAAAATGTCCCCCATCACCGCCGCCACCTGCTCCGGCGTGGGATGGGGGTTCTTGGACAAAAGCGCCACCGCTTGCATCACCTGCCCCGACTGACAGTAGCCGCACTGGGGCACATCCTCCGCCACAAACGCTTCCTGCACCGGGTGTTGGCCCCCCAGGCCCTCAATGGTGAGGATTTTCTTCCCCACCACCTGGGAAACCGCCACGCTGCAACTGCGCTCCGCTTCCCCGTCCACCAACACCGTGCAGGACCCGCAAAGCCCCACCCCGCAGCCGTACTTGGTGCCGACAAGCCCCAAATGATCCCGCAAAACCCACAAAAGCGGCGTATCCGCCGCGGCTTCCACCTCCCGCCGGCGGCCGTTCACGTCCAAAACGAATTTCGGCATAGACCCTCCGCTTCCCTAAAATCTTACGACTACCCTCGCCAAACTTTCAAAGCAGATTCTGCAGTTCCTCAACGCCTTGACACCCTTGCCCCCTTGGTTATTCTCAATGTGCTGCTGGAGGACACTTACGTGGCAAACACACGGAAAAGCAAACAAAACCCGACAAACGGGGCCATCCTCGGCTTCGAGGCCCAACTCTGGCGCATGGCCGACGCCCTGCGCGGCTCGATGGACGCCGCCGAATACAAGCACGTGGTCTTGGGCCTGATCTTCCTTAAGTACGTTTCCGATGCCTTCGAGGAACAGCACAGCAAGCTCGAGGCCGAGCGCGCACAAGGGGCCGACCCCGAGGACCCCGACGAGTACAGAGCCGTCAACGTCTTCTGGGTTCCCCCCGAGGCACGCTGGGAGCGTCTTCGCCAAAACGCCCGCCAGCCCACCATCGGCAAGCTAGTGGATGACGCCATGGACGCCATCGAGCGAGAAAATCCGGCGCTGAAGGGTGTCCTACCCAAAGACTACGCTCGACCCGCACTGGACAAGCAGCGGCTCGGCCAGCTCATCGATCTCATCAGCAACATCCAGGTCGGCGATGAGGAGGCTCGGGCTAAGGATGTACTCGGTCGGGTTTATGAGTACTTCCTCGCGCAATTTGCGAGCGCCGAGGGCAAAAAAGGCGGCGAGTTTTACACCCCCCGGTGTGTGGTGAAGCTCCTCGTGGAGATGCTTGAACCGTACCGTGGGCGTGTCTACGACCCCTGTTGCGGCTCGTCTGGCATGTTCGTTCAGTCAGTGGAATTTATCAAAGCCCACGCCACCGGCAACGGCAACGGAGGCAAAGCAAAAGCTGACATCTCCATCTACGGCCAGGAGTCCAACTACACCACCTGGCGGTTGGCCAAGATGAACCTTGCCATCCGCGGCATTGAAGGCCAAATTGCTCAAGGTGACACCTTCCACAACGACCGCTTCCCCGACCTGAAGGCCGATTACATTCTGGCCAATCCCCCCTTCAACATGAAGGACTGGGGCGGAGAACACCTGCGGGAGGACAAGCGCTGGAAGTTCGGCGTGCCCCCGTACGCAACGCCAACTTCGCCTGGGTTCAGCACATAATCCATCACTTGAGCCCCACAGGCTACGCCGGCTTCGTCCTCGCCAACGGCTCGATGTCCTCCAACCAGTCCGGCGAAGGCGAGATCCGCAAAAATATCGTCGAAGCCGACCTGGTGGACTGCATGGTGGCGCTGCCGGGGCAGCTGTTCTACTCGACCCAGATCCCGGCGTGCCTTTGGTTCCTGGCGCGGGACAAGAGCGGCCGTCCGCCTGCCGGGCAACAAAAGCCGCTCCGTGACCGTCGCGGCGAGGTGCTGTTCATCGATGCGCGCAAGCTGGGCCGCATGGTGGACCGCACCCACCGGGAACTGACCGACGAGGACATCCGCAAAATCGCCGACACCTACCACGCCTGGCGCGGCGAACGGGACGCCGGCGAATACAACGATGTCCCCGGGTTCTGCAAATCGGCCACACTGGAGGAAATCCGCAAGCACGGCTACGTGCTCACGCCCGGCCGCTACGTGGGCGCGGCACCTCAAGAAGACGACGATGAACCGTTTGAAGAGAAAATGGCGCGGCTGGTCGCACAGCTCCGCGAGCAGCAGGCCGAGGCCGCAAGGCTCGATGCCGCGATTGCCGCCAACCTAAAGGAGCTTGGCTTTTTATGAAACCAGCGTTCAACATGGAGCGACGTTTCGTCTTATAATAAACGCGTCGTTGAACATGGAGCCAAACCTTGGCTATGATAAACGCAACCGATAACAAGGAACATCGGGCCGGGCAGTACGTTCGTCTGCCCTCTGGGTACCGCGCTTTTATCCCCAAACCGCTGCCACCGGAACCCCCGATCGACCTGAGCGGTTCGCGGCAAGCGCTTCTTGCCGAAGCCAATTTTGCCTTGGGGCGGCTGGATGGCGCGGTGCTCACCCTGCCCAACCCCGACCTCTTCGTCTTCATGTACGTACGCAAAGAGGCGGTGCTGTCCAGCCAGATCGAAGGCACGCAAAGCTCGCTGCAAAACTTGCTAGCTGCCGAAGCCAAACTGTTTGACCCCAACACGCCCGATGACGTGCGCGAAGTCAGCAACTATGTGCGGGCGATGAACTACGGCTTGGAACGGCTCGCCACCCTGACCGTCTCTGTGCGCCTGATCAAAGAAATCCACGCCGCGCTCCTGCGCGGGGTGCGTGGTGGGCACCTGACACCTGGCGAGCTTCGCAAAAGCCAAAACTGGATCGGACCGGCTGGCTGCACACTCGCGGAGGCGGCTTTCGTGCCTCCACCTCCTGAGGAAGTGCCGCAGGCCCTCGCCGATCTCGAACGCTTCCTCCATAGCGAAAATCCCCCGCCTGCCCTCGTGCAGGTAGGTCTCGCGCACGCTCAGTTCGAGACCATCCACCCTTTCCTCGACGGCAACGGCCGCATCGGCCGGTTGCTTATCACGTTCTTGCTGGTCGAGAAAGGGCTACTGCGAAAGCCCGTGCTGTATTTGTCGCACTACTTCAAGCGACATCGCGCTGAATACTACGACCGCCTGCAGGCCGTGCGGGATGCCGGCGACTGGGAAGGCTGGCTCGATTTCTTCCTGCGCGGTGTTGCCGAAGTCAGCGCAGAAGCCACACAAACAGCAGCGGCCATCCTGCGTATGCGCGAAGAATACCGCGCCAAAATCACCGACCGCCTCGGCCGCGCAGCCGCCAACGGCCACCGCATCATGGAGAAACTCTTCGCACAACCGATCATCACGGTGGCCACGGTGCGCGACTGGCTCAATGTCACGCCGGCGGGCGCCAACAACCTGGTGAACCGCCTCCTCGAAATCGGCATGCTGCGCGAGATCACCGGGTACGCCCGCAACCGGCGCTTTCGTTTTGAGCCGTATTTGCGCCTATTTGAAGATTCCGAGGAAAGGCAGCCATGATGTCCACAACATGCCACGAAACCTTCCGAGAGCAGGCGGAGGCCGCAAGGCTCGATGCCGCGATCGGCAAAAACCTTAAGGAGCTGGGGTATGGGGGGTGAGGCACCCTTTCGTGCACTGATAGAGTACTCAATTGGTGGTGGATGGGGTGACGAGGAACCCCGCCCGGATGCGATTGCTGTACGCATCATTCGCGGCACCGATTTCAGTAACATCACGTCAGGCGCGTACGAACAAGTGCCCAGACGCTTCGAAAGTCGTGAGAAGGCTGAGCGGCGTCTGCTTCGCGCAGGGGACATCGTCCTAGAAATTTCCGGAGGTAGCAGCACAAGTAACCAAAGCACAGGACGAACGTTATTCATCACGCAGGAGATTTTGGAGCGCTTGAAGGACCCGGCTATCCCGGCAAGCTTCTGTCGGCTCGTCCGCGTGCGTACCGATGTTGTCGAACCACGCTATGCCTACTACGCTTTGCAGGAGATGTACCGAAGCGGTCGTGCTGGACTCTACGAGCATCACTCAACGGGGATTAGCAATTTCCAGTTTGAGTACTTCCTTGATCGGGAAGTGGTGCGGCTCCCTTCTCTCCCCGAACAACGCGCGATCGCCCACATCCTCGGCACGCTGGACGACAAGATCGAGCTGAACCGGCGCATGAGCGAAACGCTGGAAGCGATGGCGCGGGCGCTTTTTAAGGCGTGGTTCGTGGATTTCGAGCCGGTGCGCGCAAAACGTAGGGGCACGTTGCAACGTGCCCCTACACGATGGCCCCGACACATCCTCGACCTCTTCCCCGACCGGCTCGTCCCCTCCGAACTCGGCGAGATCCCGGAGGGGTGGGGGGTGGGGCAAGTTCGCGATATAGGATCAGTCATCTGTGGAAGGACGCCTTCAACTAATGTTCAAGGTTATTACGGGGACAACATACCCTTCGTTACCATTCCCGATATGCATCACAAAGTATTCGTGATTGATACACAAAAAAGCTATCCCATCTTGGGGCAGCTTCCCAGCCAACTAAACTGCTGCCTACGGGTTCTATTTGCGTAAGCTGTATTGCAACACCTGGGCTTGTCGCGATGACGTCCGCGCCTGCCCAAACAAACCAACAGATCAACAGTGTTGTGCCTGCCGAAAAGGATCAAACCTACTTTTGGTTTTGGACCCTACGCCAACTTGGGGATCAAATTCGGCAGCATGGAAGCGGTGGGTCGGTGGTTACCAACTTGAGTACTGGTCGGTTCAAGGAACTATCTGTTTTGTTCCCGCCTAAAGCTCTGCGGGCACTTTATCATGAGTCATCAGCGCCATTCTTTTCACACATCTTAAGATGTGAGCGCGAATCCCGCACCCTCGCCGCGATTCGCGACACGCTGCTGCCCATGCTTATTTCCGGTGAGCTGCGGGTGAAGGATGCGGAACGATTTTTGAAGGAGCGCGGGCTATGAGCGAGAACGAGAGCAGGCCAGCACAAGAAAGAAAAGATCATTTCGAGATTGGCGGCGAAGACCTTCTCGCAAAGGCAATCCCCGACAATCGCGAGGGAGAAATGACGGCGGAAGAGTCGAGCCATAAACGCGAAGAAGTGCTCGAGGATATCCGGATCCGCATTGGAACCCTTCTCAAGACCGAAAATGTTTCTTTTCTCCTCGGCGCGGGGGCCTCAGTGGACTCCGGTGGCCAACTGATCGGATCCGTTCCACTCGCCATCGAGAAGGAGCTGCTTAAGGCAGCGCGGACGCGAGATGGAGAGACTTCATTCGAGCCTTGGCTATCGCTGTTTTATCTGGCTGTTCGGCACTGCGGGGCTGGCGATAGCCCGACAACACGGGAAGACATACTTGAACGTCGAAATAAACTCAATGGCGACAATCCGGCACCACTCGCGGCCAATTTTGAGCAAGTGCTCGCGCAACTTTATCGCTGGCGCTCTGCATTACCCCCGGCTGGAGGCCGTTTGCGGATTGACGGATCACCGCCGGTCGAGGGCAAGGCGGAAGATCTCGATGCGGCGTTGCGGAACGCAACAAGGGCCTTGGCGAGCGCCTGCGTGCTCCCGGTTGCAGGTAAGGAAGCTGAGCTTACCACCTACAAAACCTTGCTCCGCAAGCTCCTGACCCGGCCATTAAACCTCAAGCGGGTCAACATTTTCACGCTCAACTACGACACGCTGGTCGAACAGGCCGCCGACGCCGAGGGCGTCGTATTGCTGGATGGTTTCGTCGGAACGCAACGTCGCGTACTTCGCCCTGAGAGCTACGAACAGGACCTTTACTTTCCTGCCGAGACGACCGAGGGTCGCGTCCATCGTTTCGACCGCGTGCTGCACCTCTATAAGCTGCACGGCTCCATCACATGGAGGGTGAGCGAGCCCACCATCGACAACCCCTACGGCGTCGAGTCAGTGCCGTTCGATTCGAAATGTGCGGAGCCGCTGCTGATCTACCCGACACCAGCCAAGTATGGTGAGACACTAGGCCTGCCCTACTCGGAGCTGTTCCGCCGTTTCGCCGCCGCTCTCACGCGGCCGCAGTCGGTTCTATTTGTGATCGGGTACGGGTTCGGCGACGAGCATGTCAACGCAATCATTCGGCAGGCACTGGCGGTCCCGAGCTTTACGTTAGTAATTGTGGACCCGAATCCGCAAAGCCAGTTTGTCAAAGTGCTCAAAGAGCAAAAAGACCAACGTGTCTGGATCGCTCGAGGAAGCACACTGGGCAGCTTCTCGGGATTTGTAAATGGAGTGCTTCCAGACCTTCAGGATGAGAACATACGCCAAAAAGTGATTGCAACCTACCGGGCGCTTTCCAAGGAACCATCCCCGCAGGGAGGTGCAAACGATGGCGACTGACTTTGAAATCGGACGTGTGGTCGGCGTTGATACGGCGCAAGTGACGATTGAATTGAACCCAGACCTGAAGGGGATGAGCCGGAGCACGTACGAGGGACCCCAAGAGGTTGGCCGGATCAACTCCTACGTGATCATCCCGGTCGGTGCGCGACGCCTGGTCGCCATGGTCACGCGCGTGGTGTTGGTGGAGGAGGCGGAGATGAAAGCCGACCGCACCATGGTCGCGCTTCCGGCGGCCCGGCGGCTGATGAAGGCGACGCTCATCGGTACCATCGACGACGCTTCGTTTCGACAAGGAGTTTCGATCTTCCCGGTGCTCGACAGCCCGGTCCACTTGGCCGGGCGGGCCGACCTGGACGCCATCTTCGGTCCCATCGAAGAGGCGGGCGATGCGGCCCCGAAACCGAACGAGCCGGGGTACTGTATCCCGATTGGAGAGTCTGCCGTCGTGCCGGGGCGCCCCATCCGCATCAACCCAGACGCCTTCTTCGGCAAGCACGCTGCGATTCTTGGAAGCACCGGGTCGGGCAAGTCGTGCACCATCGCAAGTCTGATTCAGTCTGTTCGCGAGCAAGCGGCAGTAAAGCGGACAACCTTTGTGATTCTGGATACAAACGGCGAGTACCGAACGGCGTTCCAGAGGCAGAAGGATGACGGTAGTTGGGAAGAAGTGGCAGCGCGTCGGACCCTCTACATTCCATCCGATCCGCAAATGAAATCCGACCGGCTCGTGATCCCGTACTGGTTCATGAATGCGGAAGACTTCGTGAGGCTTTTTCGTGCGCGTGAGGGATTGCAGGCACCCGTCCTGCTTCGCGCTCTTCGGTTGGCGCGGACGGGCACGGGTGCGGCCGGCACCCCCGCATCGGCACTTGAAGTTCTGAGAACAGCCTGTCGGCAGATCCTCGCGCTTATCGAGAACGATGCGCCGAATCAGCAGTGGGCTATTCCCAGCAACGTTTTGCAGCGTTGCACAGACGGGCTCAGATATCGTGAGCAATTCCCCGAACACGTTCAAAGCCTAGAGACCGCGTTCGGTCAGGATGTTCTCCGAGATTGGGAGGATGCGCTGAAGGAGATTAAGACTATTGCGCAGGAAGCCGCTCAACAAGGCGATCAAGGCGGGATGGGTGCCACGCGACTCCAGAAGATTCGAAACGTACTCGATCCGCTCATTTTGCGTCTCAACCAGCTTGCTATTAACCAACCACAGGGAGGCGCGGACGTCAGCGCTGATCAGCCATGCTACTTTGAACGCAGTCAGTTCCTTGAGCACGCCCTTGAGACTGCGATGCGAGAGCAAGTGGAATCGGGCAATCCGGGCCGAGTTCGGGACGCGTGTGGACCGATGTTCCTCCGAATCCGAAGATTCTTCGAAGACCCGCGGTTTGATTTTCTGTTCCACAACTACCCGAAGGCGAAACACATCCTTGCAGCCTTTCTCCGCGACACGCTCGGCATCGGGGCGTTGCAGCAAGGCGCCCTTTCAAGCGAGCAAAAGGTCCCTAAGGGGCAGCTGCCTTTCTACGACCGTCAGCGCAACAAGGAGGCTGCCGTTGACGTCGTCATCCTCGACCTGAGCCTGCTTGCGGCTGAGGTGCTGGAGAACGTGACGGCGCTGATCGGCCGGCTGATTCTCGAGTTTCTGCAGCGTCTCGGCGAACACGGCGATGAAGATGCGCGGGGTTCGCTGCCAGTGGTGCTCGTACTCGAGGAGGCCCAGAACTACATCCAGCAGCCACGATCCGCCGAGGAGGAGTCAATCTCCCGCGTTGTCTTCGAGCGGATCGCCCGCGAGGGGCGGAAGTACGGCCTGAGTCTTGTGGTGGCCTCCCAGCGGCCGAGCGAGCTTTCGAAGACGGTACTGTCGCAGTGCAATAGCTTCATCGTGCACCGACTGCAGAACCCTGAGGACCTGCGGTACTTCAAGGAAATCGTGCCGAGCATATACGGACCGATGCTCGACCAGATCCCGGCACTCGCACCACAGACCGCGCTCGTACTTGGGGAGTGTGTTCCGGCTCCCGCGCTTGTTCGAATCCGCGAGGCGCGCCCTGTACCAAGGAGCCGCGACCCGAAGTTCTATCGGTACTGGGTGGCCGAGCAGGCTCCGAACATCGATGTCGAGGCGATCTGCAAGCAGTGGGAAGGCGCGAATGACGCACAGGAAAAGGAAGTGGACGAATGACAGATTGTGGTGTCCCCGAATGCGTCGTCGAATCTGCCGCCCTCGCCTGGCTGGAGGGCATCGGCTCGCGACCGCGCGATGCGCTGCTGCCCAAGCTCATCTCCGGCGAGATTCGGGTGAAGGATGCGGAACGGTTTTTGAAGGAGCGGGGGTTGTGAAATACGATCCTGAAAATCACCACCGCCGCAGCATCCGCCTGAAGGGATACGATTATTCCCAGGCCGGGGCGTATTTTGTCACCATCTGCACGCAGAACCGGGCGTGTCTGTTCGGTGAGGTGGTGGATGGGCAAATGCGGGTGAACGAATTGGGTGAAATTGTGCGTGAAGAATGGTTGCGCACGGGACAAATCCGCCCCAACGTCGAATTGGATGCATTCGTCGTCATGCCCAACCACATTCATGGAATCATTGTTTTGCGTGGGTATGATCGTAGGGGCACGTTGCAACGTGCCCCTACCACGGTTGAACGGTTTGGTAAACCCACATCCAACACCATTCCTACGATCGTGCGTTTATTCAAATCCGCAACCACGAAACGCATCAATCACCTGCGCGGCACACCCGGGGCCCGGGTTTGGCAACGGAATTATTACGAACGCATTATCCGCAACGATGATGAATTACGCCGCATTCGGGAATACATCGCCAACAACCCGCTGCAATGGGCGTTGGACCGGGACAATCCCGCGTTCCGTGGTACGGCCGGGGTCACCTCGCCCCTACCCGAGGAGGAACCGTGGCGCATCTAACCGAATCCGACGTCGAATCCGCCGCTCTCGCCTGGCTTTCGGCCATCGGCTGGGGGATCGCCCACGGCCCCGACATCGCGCCGGATCAGCCCCTCGCTGAACGGTCCGACTACGGCGAGGTGGTCTTGACCCAACGCTTGCGCGACGCACTGGCGCGACTCAACCCGGGGCTTCCCAGCGAAGCGCTGGAGGATGCTTTCCGCAAATTGATGTCCCCGGAGGGCTCCGAGCTCCTCCAGCGCAACCGGGCGTTCCACCGCATGCTGGTGGACGGCGTCACCGTTGAGTACCGCGCGGCGGACGGCACGATTCGCGGCGCCCAGGCGCGGGTTATTGACTTCGAGCACCCTCCCAACAACGACTGGCTGGCGGTCAACCAGTTCGCTGTGGTGGAAAACCGGCACAGCCGCCGGCCCGATATGGTGCTCTTCGTCAACGGCCTGCCGCTCGCGGTGGTGGAGCTCAAGAACCCAGCAGATGAGGACGCAACAATCTGGACCGCCTTCCGGCAGCTGCAAACGTACCAGGCCGAGATCCCTACCCTGTTTGCATTCAACGAAGCGCTGGTTATCTCCGATGGCCTCCAGGCGCGAGTCGGCACGCTGGGCGCCGGGCGTGAATGGTTCAAGCCCTGGCGCACGGTCACGGGCGAGACGCTAGCCCCGGAGACGATGCCGCAGTTGGAAGTTGTGATCAAAGGGCTGTTCGAGAAGGAGCGCTTCCTCGAACTGCTCAGGGATTTCATCGTCTTCGAGGACGACGGTAGCGGGCACCTCGTGAAGAAGATGGCCGGCTACCACCAGTTTCACGCCGTGCGAGTCGCCGTAGAGGAAACGCTGCGGGCAGCAACGATGAAACGCTCCCTGCAGGTGGCGGACGGCCGAGGACAATATAAGGCCGTTCGCCCAAGCACTGGCAAACCCGGCGACCGGCGGATCGGGGTTGTCTGGCACACCCAGGGTTCGGGGAAAAGCCTTACCATGGCGTTCTACGCGGGCCGGATCATCCGCGAGCCGGCCATGGAGAACCCTACGATCGTGGTGCTTACCGACCGCAACGACCTCGACGATCAGCTTTTTGCCACGTTCTCGCGGTGCCATGACCTCTTGCGGCAACCGCCGGCCAAGGCCGAAAGTCGCTCCCATTTACGTCAGCTGCTTTCGGTGCAGGCGGGTGGCGTGATCTTCACGACGATTCAAAAGTTTTTCCCTGAAGAGCGGGGCGACCGTCACCCAGTCCTGTCGAACCGGCGCAACATCGTGGTCATTGCGGACGAGGCGCATCGCAGTCAGTACGATTTCATAGACGGGTATGCGCGCCACATGCGGGACGCCCTGCCAAATGCGTCGTTCATTGGTTTCACCGGGACCCCCATCGAGAAGACCGACGCCAACACCCGCGCGGTCTTCGGCGATTACATCAGCGTGTACGACATCCAGCGAGCGGTGGAGGACGGCGCAACGGTTCCCATTTACTACGAGAGCCGGCTGGCCAAGCTTGATTTACCGGAAGAACTCAAGCCCAAGATCGACGAGGAGTTCGAGGAGGTCACAGAAGGCGAAGAGGTCGAACACAAGGAGAAGCTCAAGACCAAGTGGGCGCAGCTTGAAGCCATTGTCGGCGCTGAAAATCGGCTGAAGATGGTGGCCCAGGACATTGTCGAGCATTTCGAAAGGCGGCTCGAAGTCATGGACGGCAAGGCCTTGATCGTGTGCATGAGCCGCCGCATTTGCGTCGAGATGTACCACTACATCGTGCAGTTACGGCCCCATTGGCACGACGAGGACGACAACCGTGGCGTGATCAAGGTGGTGATGACCGGCTCGGCTACCGATCCACCGAGCTGGCAGCGCCACATCCGCGACAAGCGACGCCGCGAGCTCTTGGCCAATCGTTTCCGCGATCCCAACGACCCCCTCAAGGTGGTGATCGTGCGTGACATGTGGCTCACCGGGTTTGACTGCCCGAGCCTCCATACCATGTATTTGGACAAGCCCATGCGCGGCCACGGCCTTATGCAAGCGATTGCCCGGGTAAACCGAGTCTTCCGCGACAAGCCCGGGGGCTTGGTGGTGGACTACCTGGGGCTGGCCCACGAGCTGAAAGAGGCGCTCGCGACCTACACAGAGAGTGGCGGCACGGGGCGAACCGCAGTTAACCAAGAGGAGGCGGTCGCAGTAATGCTTGAAAAGTACGAGGTGTGCTGTGGCCTGTTCTTCGGGTTCGATTGGTCGGGATGGAGAGCAGGCGCACCGCAGCAGCGCCTAGCCCTGCTCCCCGCCGCTTGCGAGCACATCCTGGCACAGGAGAACGGCAAGGAACGGCTGGTTCGGGCGGTGCGCGAGCTGTCGGCGGCCTTCGCCCTAGCCGTACCTCACGAGGAGGCCCTGCGGATCCGGGACGATGTAGCGTTCTTCCAGGCCGTGCAGTCAGTGCTCGCCAAGCGCGCACCCTCGGAAGTACGGCCCGAGGAGGACATCGAGCACGCAATCCGGCAGATCGTTTCCCGGGCAGTAGCAACGGAGGGTGTGGTGGACATTTTCGCCGCTGCGGGCTTGAATAAGCCCGATATTTCGATCCTTTCCGATGAGTTCCTGGCCGAAGTGCGCGGCCTGCCGCACAGAAACCTCGCGGTGGAGTTGCTCCATAGGCTCCTCAAAGGCGAGATTCAAAGCCGGCGAAGGAAAAACGTGGTGCAAGCCCGCTTATTTTCCGAGCTTTTAGAACAAGCCATCAGAAAGTATCAAAGCCGCGCAGTGGAGGCTGCTCAGGTCATCGAGGAGCTGATCGCTCTGGCCAAGGAAATGCGCAAGGCCAGCAGCCGCGCCGAGCAACTAGGGCTCACCGAAGACGAGCTCGCCTTCTACGACGCACTGGAAGCCAACGGCAGCGCGGTCAAAGTGCTGGGCGACGAAAAGCTGCGGGCTATTGCCCGCGAGCTGGTGGCCACCGTCCGGGCCAACGTGACCATTGACTGGACCGTGCGTGAAAACGTGCGGGCCAACCTCCGGCGGCTCGTCAAGCGCGTGTTACGCAGGCACGGCTACCCTCAGGACAAGCAAGAGGAGGCTGCAGAAACCGTTCTGGAGCAAACGGAGGTTTTGGCGGAGACCTGGGGTCTCGCGGCGTGAAGGGGGGCCACGTCGGCCTCCTGAACGCCGCCGAAAAAAAGACGAGATTCAGGCGCGCAACCACCCTTGCCTCCACGATGGATAAGAAGCCTTCCTTGCCGTAATCGCGCAGTTACCGGTTGAAAAAACCCCTGGCCGTCGAAAGGCTCGGCGGCAGCTTCGGGGTGACACGGTCGGTGGCGGCTCTGGGGAGGTTGCCATTGCTGCAATACGGTGTGGTGGATTACTCAGGATGCTGAGCAAAAATACTCAACGCTCTGAGTAAATATCCTGTCTTGCCCCTTCGAGTTGGCCGCGCATTTTCTGAGCCGCCACGGTTCATTGGAGCCATGGGGGAAGGCCACCATAAGAAACCATCCTGATGTAACGGGCAGGTCAACACCTGGAGGTGCCATGCAGTTTTGCCTTGGCGGATGCTGTGGCCGGACAAGCTTGCGGACGGACGCCCAGAGGCAAGGACGTAGCATTAAACCTTGCAAAACATGCATTGCAATGCCGTTTTTTCAAGGATCATTGGGCGCAGGCCCCTGCCCACGTTTCTCAGCACCCTGGCTGAAGGTCCAGCGGTGGGCCTGGTGGGCCCACGCCCCGCGCCCAGCTGCGGTCTTTACGAAGCGTACAAGGACGTAGGACCGCACCGATGTCTGGTAGTCCGCGCCGGGGCGAGCCGGCAGCCGTTCCCGAAGACCTGTCAGCCGGGAAGCGATACCGAGGTAAAATGAACTTGCGCAACTTGCGGCAGGAGGTGACTATGCGGTTTACGCGGATAACAGTTAATCCCAACCAAATGGGTGGTGTTCCGTGCATCCGAGGGTTGCGTATTCCGGTGGCCACCGTGGTCGCGATGGTGGCCGACGGGATGTCGGAAGCTGAGATTTTGCAGGCGTTCCCAGACCTTGAGCCAGAGGATATTCACGAGGCCCTGCACTACGCCGCCGAAGCCGTGCGCGAACGCGAGCTGCCATTGACCGTATCGTGAAGTTTCTCGTAGATAACGCACTGTCACCGGTTGTGGCCGAAGAGCTAAGCCGACGAGGCTATGACGCCGCCCACGTGCGCCAGTATGGTTTACAGGAGGCAGAGGACAGCACAATTTTTTCACGTGCCACCCAAGAGGGTCGGATCATCATTTCGGCCGACACCGACTTCGGCACGCTCCTGGCCCTGCGAAACGAACGTTTCCCTTCGGTCATCCTTTTCCGGTGCCTCTCACCCCGCCGCCCAAAAGATCAAGTGAAACTGCTTTTAGCGAACTTGCCCAACATTGCTGCGGCTCTGGAACAGGGGTGTGTGGCGGTGTTTGAGGAGGGGCGCATTCGCCTGCGGATGCTGCCTATTGGGGAAAGCCAGGAGCCGCACGAGCCGTAAGACCAGCACCGTAGTTCGGGCCTGGCGCTCACAAGGGAAACCCCCACCGGCGGGGAAGACCTCCAAGACCAGTGCTGATGCTACGCTCGCTTCAGCACCGTGCAGACGGAGGCGCAAATAGGGCCGCCGATGTTGAAGGTGGCGGCAATTTCCGCGTTTTTTACCTGCAGTTCGGGCGGGACTTTGCCGAGGAGCTGCCAGGCGCACCAGCCGACCATGGCAATGCCGGTGGCGCCAATGGGGTGGCCCTTGGCAATGAGCCCTCCCGAGGTGTTCACCGGGCATTCGCCCCCCACCGAGGCTTTGCCTTCCTTCCAGTAGCGGGCCCCTTCGCCGGGTTTGGCGCGGCCCAGCACCTCCACCCCAATGGCTCCCATGACCGTGAAGCAGTCGTGCACTTCCGCTACATCCACGTCTTCCGGTTTGACGCCAGCCATGGAGTAGGCGGTGTTCATGGCCTTGTAGGCGCCGGCGGGCTTGAGCACGTCCCGCACGCCTTTCCGCAAGGGGTCGGTGGCCTGGGCGTAGCCCGAAAGCTCCACGCAGTCCTGCCTGGCAACCCCCAGCCGCCGCAAGCCCTCTTCGGTGGCCAAAATCATCGCCGCGTAGCCGTCGGAAATTTGCGAGCAATCGTAGGTTTTTAAGGGAAGCCCCTCGACGATGTAGCGGTTGACCCCTTCAATTTTCATGATGTCCGCAAGGGTGGGCTTGATGCCGCGCATTTGCGCGTAAGGGTTGTGCTGGGCGTTTTGGTACTCCACCACCGCCACATGGGCCAGGTCCTCCTCGCTGACCCCGTAGGTTTTCATGTACAGGTCCATGACTTCGGCAAAGAGATGAGGGAAAACGTAGGTTTTGCCGACCCTTTCCTCAGGGTGGGAGAAAAAGCCCAGGGCCCGGCCGATGGCTTTGCCGTCCATTTTGCCCTGGTCGTCCCGCATTTTTTCAAAACCCACGGCAATGCCCACATCACCAAGGCCCAAAAGCAGCTTGTAGGCCACCGAAAGGATGGCCTGCCCGCCGGTGGCACAGGCGTTTTCCACGGTTTCAATGGGTTTGCCGGCAAGGCCCGGGACCTCAGCCATAAGGCCGGAAAGCAAGCCCTGCTCGTTGAGGGCAATGTTGCACACGGCGCCAATGGAGCCCACATCGCACACCGCCGGCTCTACGCCAATGCTTTGGCACACTTCGGTAACGGCGCGGGAAACGATTTCCGGAATGCCCATAGCGCCCAGCTTGCCAAAGGGGGACTGGTGGTAGGCGGCAATGTAAATCTTCTTGCTCATCCCTGCCTCCTTTGCCACTCTGCGACCAGCTCCCGCCGCACCACCTTGCCGTACGCGGTGCGGGGGAGGCTCGCCACAAAGCAAAACGCCTTGGGAACCTTAAAGGCTGCAATTCTTTCTTTCAAGAACGCGACCAGGGCTTCGGCGGCCAGCTCGGCGCCGGGTTTGGGAACCACAAAGGCCACGCCTTTTTCTCCCCAGACCTCATCGGGGACACCCACCACCGCCGCATCGGCCACCTGGGGGTGCTCCAGCAGCACCGCTTCGATTTCGGCAGGGAAGATATTGACCCCGCCGGAGATGAACATTTCCTTTTTGCGGCCGACGATATAAAAGAAGCCGTCCTCGTCGTAATAGGCCAAATCGCCGGTGTGGAAGAAGCCCTGGGGATCCAGGACTTGCGCGGTAGCTTCGGGGTTTTTGTAGTAGCCGGCGCACACGTGAGGGCCAGCCAGGCAAAGCTCCCCCACCTCCCCGGCGGGCAGCTCGCGTCCTTCTTCGTCCACGATTTTGGCGTGGGTGAAGGGTAAGGGCTTGCCGATGGAGCCGGCCTTGCGCCAGGCGTCCTCGTTGGTCATGGCAAAGCAGTTCACCCCCACCTCGGTCAGCCCGTAGCCCTGGCGGAGAACCACCCCCCGCTGGCGGTAGCGCTCGATGAGGGACACCGGCAGCGGGGCCCCGCCGGAAATGAACCAGCGCACGTGCTCCAGGGAAACCGAGGCAAAAGACGGGTGATCCGCCAGCATCCGCCAAATGGTGGGCACACCCAAAGCCACGGTGCAGCGCTCCGCCTCCATGACGCGCCAGACCTCTTCGGGATCGAAGGCGCGATGGAGCACGATGGTGCCGCCAATGCTGATGATGGGGCTAAGAAAGGCTGAAAGCCCGCCGGCATGGTTGAGGGGCGTGTAAATGGGCGAGACATCGTCTTCCCGCAGCTGCCAGCCCACCACCGTGGCCCAAGCGTCAAAGGCCACCATGCGGTGGGGGATCATCACGCCCTTGGGCTCGCCGGTGGTGCCCGAGGTGTAGAGGATGGCCAAGAGGTCCTCAGGACGGGCCGGCGGAAACGCCACGTCCCCAGGGGCCTGGGAAACCAACCGAGAAAGCAACTCATGGCCTGCGGGTGCCGGTTCGTCCAGGCAAACAAGGCGGCCGAGCCCGGTTTGCTCTGCTGCCGCCTGGGCTTTTTCCGCAGTTTCCTCTTCGTACACCAAAACCGCAGGTTTCGCATGCTGCAAGAGCTTTACCAGCTCGGGCACCGCCAGGCGGGGGTTGAGTGGCACAAAGACAAACCCAGCTTTGGCAGCGGCAAAGTAAAGGTCCAAAAGCTCCACGCGGTTGTTCAAAAGCACCGCCACCCGGTCTCCTGGCCCTACGTGAAGGTGCGCCGTAAACGCGGCGGCGGTGAGCCGGGCCCTTTCGTTGAGCTCGCGGTAGCTGTAACGACGGCCGGTCTGCAGGTCTACCAGTGCTTGCTTTTCCGGGGTCAGGCGGCTGTGTTCCCCCAAAAGGTCGGCGTGAAGCATGCCGTTAGCTCCCTGCTGACAAAAGCTGCAGAAGCTTTTGGGAAAAAGCCGCGGGACACTGGCGTTGGGGGATGTGACCGCAGCCGGAAAGCCAGTCCGCCTGCGCGTGGGGGAAGGCATCCAAAAGCTTTTGGGCGTAGGCGCGGTCAAACAGGCGGTCCTCTTCGCCCCAAAGCAAGAACACCGGCACCGTCACTTTCCCGAGCTCTTCCTTTTGCCAGACGTAGTTTTCCCAGGAGTTGAGGGCCTGCAGAAGCCGGGCAATGGGGCCGGCTTGGCCGGCCCGCACCACGTCATCCAAGATGAACCCGGGGATGGCCGCCCCGGGAGGCCCCATGAGCACCTTCATGACCTCCCGGGCTTCTTCCCGGGTTTTGGGCGCCAACGTGGGTCCCAAGTAGTGCCCCTGGATGGGACCGCCGTTGACCAAAACTATTTTCGCTACGCGCTTTTCCTCCCGCGCCAAAATGCACGCCAGCCACGCCCCCAGCGAGTTGCCCACCACCGTCACCGGTTCTTCAGGGCACAGCTGCTGCAGCGCCTGCCGGGTGCCCTGAAACACCACGTCCATGGGCAAGGGACCGGTCCTGGGCTGCGAGCCGCCGTGCCCCGGCAGGTCCAGAGCAATGACCCGAAACCGGCCGGAAAGCCCAGGCACCACCCGGGACCAGGTTCCAGCTTGATCGCCGGCGCCGTGGAGGAAAACCACGGTCGGGCCGGAGCCGCCCACAAAAGCCCGCAGCGTCCCCACTGACGTGGCCACATCCACAGGCTTGAGGCCGGAAAGCCTTAAGGAAAGCCGTTCCCGGGCGGCGTTCACAGCCAGGGGGTGGCGAAACAACAGGTAGGCGCCTGCACCCAGCCCGACCAGCACGAGAAAAACAAGCACGAGCAGGATCTTTAGGGGTGTGGCCACAGCTCCTCCAGGCGAAAAGCCACCGCCGCTTGGTTGTAGCCCACGCCGGAGCCCACCATCACCACCAGCTGATGGGGCCGGATGACCCCCTGGGCCACCGCGTCCACGAACGCCATGGGGATGCAGGCGGAGCCGGTGTAGCCCCACTTTTCCATGATGGTGTGGGTTTTGGCAAGCGGCAGCCCCAGAGTTTCCATCACCAGCTCAATGGAAGGCTTGCGCACCTGCGTGAAGAGCACCACGTCCACATCGGCAAGCGCCACCCCCGCCCGGCGGGTCACCTCCCGCACCAGTTTCGGCCAGCCTTCGTGGTTGACTTCGGGGGGATAGCGCTCGATGAGCCGCACCCTGGTGCGTCCCCCGTGCACCGACTCCACGGTAGCCGGCTCAAACGTCCCGCCGGAGTAAATGCCCCAGTGGCGGTGGTAGGAACCGTCCGCCAGGAAAGCCGATGCCAAAAACCCCTTGCCCGGCTCGCCCTCCCGGGCTTCCAGCACAAAGGCCCCAGCGCCGTCGCCGTAAAAGAAGATCATGGGGTCGTTGGGGTCCGCCAGCTTGTGCATGAGATACACGCCTACCACCAAAACCGTGTTGATGGCTGCGTTGGTGGCAATGATACCCGCAGCCGCAGCCAGGGCCGTGGGAAACGACGCGCAGGCACAGCCCACGTCAAAGGTGCCGGCGTTTTTGGCCCCCAGCTTGTGCTGGAGCACCACCGAAGTCGCCGGAGTGATGTAATCCGGGGAGTCGGTGCCCAGGATGATGAGGTCCACATCTTCAGGCTTCTTGCCCGCAGCTTTGAGGGCGTTTTGGGCCGCAGGGAGCGCCACATCGGAGGTAGCCCAGTCCTCCGGGGCCCAAAACCGCGCGCGGATCCCCGAGGAAGCTTCCATCTTGTCCACAAACTCCGGAAAGGCCGCATCGAACTTGGCTCGCAGCTCGTCGTTGGTGACCTCCCGGGGGGGAAGGTACATGCCTGCACCGGTAATTTGCGCGTATCGCCCCATAGGTTCCCCCTTCAGGTGCCCACCACCAGGCCGCCGTCCACCGAAAGCACCGCACCGGTCACGAAGGAAGCGGCCTCGGAAGCCAGCCACAGGTAGGCCTGGGCAATGTCTTCCGGCTGCCCCATGCGGCGCAGCGGGGTGTGGCTCACCATTTCGTCCAGGACCTTTTGCGGCATGGAGGCCAAAATTTCGGTTTTCACAAAGCCCGGAGCCACGGCGTTGACGCGGATGCCGTAGCGCCCCAGCTCCCGGGCCCAGACCCTGGTCATGCCAATAACACCGGCTTTGGAAGCCACGTAGTTGGTTTGGCCAAAGTTGCCGTAAAGCCCCACCACCGAAGACGCGTTCAAGATTACGCCGCGCCCTTGGGGCACCATCACCTTGGCCACCGCGCGGGTGCAGTTGAACACGCCACGAAGGTTTACACCAATGACTGCCTCCCACTGTTCATCGGTCATGGTGCCCACCAGTTGGCCGTCTTTGAACTTCACCAGCTGCCCATCCCGCACGATGCCAGCGTTGTTCACCAGCACGTCCACACCACCCCAAAGCGAAACCACCTGGGATGTGGCCTCTTCCACCTCGCTTGCCTGCGTCACGTCCACCCGGAAAAACCGGCCCTCACCGCCAGCGTTCTGGCACGCCGCGGCTACCTCTTCCCCCCGGGGATCCACATCCCACACCGCTACCCGGCAGCCTTCGGCGGCAAACGCCAAAGCCGTGGCCTTACCGATACCCGCGGCTCCACCGGTGACAACCACAACTTTTCCCGCAAGCCCTATGGCAATCATTTCGGACCTCCAAAAAGGTAAGCGGGGAGGGGCTGGCCGCCCCTCCCCTTGCTGGCCTTAAAACGTGACCCGCAAACCCAGCTGGATTTCCCGCGGTGGCAAGGTGGCCGTGTACTGGCCGAAGTGGGGGTTGCGCACGAACGGCTGATTGCGGTTCGCCAAGGTGGGCCCCGACAGGAATTCGGCGCTGTCCACGCTGTTCACGTTGTAGTTCACGTTGTTGAAGAGGTTAAAGCCTTCGGCAATGACATCCAGGTTTACGCCACCCAAGGCAAAGGTCTTGGTGATCCGCATGTTGAAGTTGCGGTAAATGGGGCCATCCTCGCTGTTGCGCTTGACCCAGGCGGCCCGATCGGAAAAGCGCCCGTCGCCGTTGTAGTCGTAGCCCAGCCGCCGGTTCCAGGGCTGCCCTGACCCGTACTCGTACATGGGCGCCACGGAAACACCCCAGGGGAGCTTGAAGATGCCGGAAACCACCAGGCGCCAACGCTCGTCGCTACGGGCCCGGCCCCATTCCGCCTCAATGTTGGCCGGATCCGAGGGGTACTCCAACAGAGCCGGCGAAAAGTCGTCGGCAATGTTCTTCTTGTGGCCCCAGGTGACGGAACCGGAAAGCAAATGGCCGCCTTTGAGGAAGCCGGAAAGAGCCATGGTCACCGCCTTGTACTTGGAGCGGCCGTCGTTGGTGTACATGTTGATTTGCGTGTACTGGGGGAAGAAGCGGCCGCCGGTGGCGTTGCCCTTGAAGTTCACGTCGCGAATGACGATTTCCTTGTCGCCTTCCACCCAAATGGCGTCTACGTCCAGGAAAAGCCCGGAGTTGCCAAGCCGATGTGTAAAGCCGATGCTGGCCTGGTCGGATTCCGGAGCTTCCAGAGACGGCTCCAAAAGCGCAATGTTGGGGGGAAGCAACAGCCCGGTGTTGCGGGGGTTGTTGGGGTCCAGGGCAAACTGGGGGAGACCAAAGAGGGCGCCGTTCAGGCGGGTGTAAAGCGTGTAGCCGGTGATGCCGTTTTGCTGCTGCTCGATAAACGCGGGGATGAGCAGGTAGCGGCCGGTAAAGCGGCCGGCACCGCCCCGAATCACCGTATGCCCATCGCCGGAAAAGTCCCACACAAAGGCCACCCGTGGCTGGTAGTTGTCCTTGTCGGTCTTGCGCTTTTGCGGGTACAAAGGATGGGTGAAGTCCGGGTTGTTGCCGTCGGTGTCGTAGTCGTAGCGCAAGCCCGCGGTGATGGTCAGGCGCGGGTTCAGCCGCCAGGTATCCTGCACAAAGGCCCCGTAAAGGTTGGTGCTAATGGAAAGATCGGGATCGCCCACCCCGTAGTCGTAGCGGAACGGGACAAGGCGGGAATCGGTGAGCCAAAACATCACGCCGTGGGGGAAAACCGGGTAGTGCCAGTCCTCCTCAATGCGCTGGTAAGAAAACCCGAGCTTCACATCGTGGGAACCCCAGGTGTCAGAGGTCAGGTAAACCTGGTAGGTATCCCGCAGCTCCAGGTAATCGCCGGTCATCTTTTGATCGCCCACGATGTTGGCACCGGTAATGAGCGTTGTTCCAAACGTGAAGTACTCGGCCATGGCCTGGGAGTTGTTGGGCTCATCAAACTGCTTGCGGCCCGCTTGCAGGTAGAGGTTGTTGAGCTTTTTGTCGGAAATCACCCAGGAATGGCCGGCGGTGAAGTTCCAGTTGTCGCGGTTGAGGTCCATGCCCGCCGACTCGTCGGCCACCCCACCCACGCGGAAGTTGTTCTCCCGGTACCGCTCACCTACCAGCTTGAGGTTGAGCAGCTGGTTTTCCCGCAAAGCGTGGGAAAGCGAGCCCAAAAACAGCGTTTGGTTAAAGGGATGGGAGACGTCTTTGGCGAGGTTTTTGAACGCGCCCTGAGGCCGGAACAGCGCAATGTTGTCCTCGTTGATGTACTCCAGGGAAAGAAAGTAGTGGGTCTTATCCCGGACAATCGGCCCGCCCAGGGTGAAGCCGGTTTGGTAGCGAGAAAAATCCTGGGTGCCTTGCTCCAAACGCCCGCGGGCCCGCAAATCATCGGCGCGGTAAAAGCCGAAGACGCTTCCCGCCACTTCGTTGGTTCCCGATTTGGTAATGATGCTCATGGCACCGCCGGAAGAGCCGCCAATTTCCGCATCAAAGCGGTTGGTAATCACCCGGAATTCGCGGATGGCGTCTTGGGAAAAGCGGGTGCGTGCCAAACCCAACGCCTGGTCGGTGAGGTCCACGCCGTCCACCAGAATCGTGGCTCCCGAGGCGTTGCCGCCGGCTCCCAGCACCGGAGCCCCGGTGATGAACCGGAATTCGCCGCGCTCCCGCTGCACCCCCGGCACCAAAAACGCCAGGCGCTGGAAGTCCCGATCGGGCACCGGCAGCTTTTCAATTTGCTCCGGCACGATGTTGGCCGAGGTGTCCGCCTTGTAGACGTCCACCAGAGGCACCTGGGCGGTCACCGTCACCTCTTCCTTGAGTTGCGGTTTGAGCGTGACCTTCACCCGCACCCTTTGCCCCACGAACAGCACCACGTTTTCTTCAAGGACCGGTGCAAAGCCGGAAATCTCCACCCGAACGTTGTAGCTTCCCGGGGCCAGGGAAGCCACCTGCACCAGGCCGTAGGCGTCGGTGACCCCCCGGCGGGTGATCCCGGTTTCCCGCGAGGTCACCTCCACGCTGGCCCCGGGCACCGCCAAGCCCTGCTCGTCCACCGCCAGCACTTCCAGGGTGGCGGAGCTCACCTGCGCCATTGCCGGCAGGGCCGCAACGGCAAAAAGCAAGAAAACCGCAAGCCAATGCCTTCTCATGACCTTGCCCTCCTTCCTTTCGCCTTGCCTTTATGCGCGGGTTCTTGTCCTGGGGGACACGGCTCCCCCCGGGGCAACAGCCCGCAGCGCAAAACCTTGATGAACTCGTGGACCGCCTGATGGGGGTCCATGCCAAAGTGCATGGGCACGCCGAAATACTTTTCCACCGTAAAGAAGTAGAAAAACCAGCGAACCGAGAGCATCACCGCAAAAACCGGGTCCACCTCCCCGAGCTCGCCCCGCTCCTTTCGCGCCTTTAACGGCTCGTCGTAAATGCGGTGGAAGCGCTCGGCCATGGTTTCGTAAAACCAGCGCACGTGCTTGCCGGAAAACTCGATGACATCAATGTAAATCAGCATGATTTCGCGGCCAAAGCGGTCCACCACTTCTTCAATGTGCGCCGCCATTTCCTCCAAGTCCTCGGGAAAAGCGGCCCTGGCGAACACCTGGTTCAGGCGCAAGTTCGGGTCCAGGAGCACTTGAAAGTAGCGGTTGAGCAAGGTGGCGAAGATCTCTTCCTTGTTTTTGAAGTGGTGGTACACGTTGCCCAGCGAGGTGCCGGCCTTTTCGGCAATTTGCCGCATGGTGGTGGCGCCGTAGCCTTGGCGGGAAAAAAGCTCCAGTGCCGCCTTCAGAACCTCTTCGGCTGATGCGTTGCGGCTTTCCGAAACCGCCATGCTTCCTCCCGACCGAACGTCCGTTCGGTACTATGGAACACCGTCACGCACATGTCAAGCCCCCCCGCACCCTGGGCCAGTGGCTGCTGCGGGGCCGCCGCGAAAAATGTGGGGCCGGCGCTCCTGCGCCGGCGGGGGCGGGCAAGGGAAACGAGCATCCGGCTTTTCCGGTGCGAGCAGTGGGGCGAGCGGAGGGCGGCTTTGCCGGCCGGAGCGTAGGGGCTTGGGGGGCAGAGCACGCGGGCGTGCGGGGGGCGCTGCGCGCGGGCCCCCCAAGGGGGATGGCGGGGCTAAGCGAGCGGAAGGGTGGGCGGAGCGCCAGCGGCCGCTCGCGTGGAATGTGGTGCCGGCGCTCCTGCGCCGGCGAAAAAAGACCCACGCGGGAGCGCAGGTCCCGCATTTGCGATTTTGAGCCTTGCGGAGCGGGGCGAAGGACCCGCTCTTTTGGAGATGCACGGGCACCCAGGAAAGGAAGTAGATCCCTCGCTTCGCTCGGAATGACAGGCGAAGCCTGTCATCCTGAGCCCTGCGCAGCAGAGCGAAGGATCTGCTGGTTCGAGCCTGCTTCCGCTCCCGCAGAAACGAAGAGCAGATTCCTCGCTTCGCTCGGAATGACATGTTACTGGCTGCGCTCGGAATGACCTGTGCGACATGTCATTCCGAGGGCCGAACCGCCTTTGTCATTCCGAGGGCTGAAGACCCGAGGAATCTTCTCGTTGAGTCGCTACTCAGCCCGCTGAGCACCCAAACACAGATCCCTCGCTTCGCTCGGGACGGCGGCGCAAGCCGCCGTTCCGAGGGCCAAAGGCCCGAGGAATCTGATTTCGGACAGCTCAGCATTGCAACAAACCCACGACGGAGCGCGGGTCCCACATTCTTGAGCACGGATCCCACACTTTTCTTTTTGTGGGGCCGTCGCTCCTGCGGCGGCTAAGAACAAATCAACCCGCGCGGGAGCGCAGGTCCCACATTCTTGAGCGCGGGTCCCACATTATTGAACACGGGTCCGACATTCTCTAGCGACGGCCTCATGCCTCAGTTTTAAAGCCGCACTCCAGTGTTCAACCTCCACGGGCGTGGCTTGTGCACGATTCTCACTCCGGCCGCGCTCTGAGAAAAAACCTCCCGCCGCATTTGGCGGCGGGAGGCAGAGTTTAGAGTGGAGAGCGCGCTAGTCGGCCCCTCCTGGCTAGCTGCTACGCAACCACACGTCGAACGAGCAGTAGCCCGGCGCCAACCATCAGCAGAACAAGAGCTGCAAAACCCCATTCATCCAGGGTGGGGATCGGCTCCTCCTGCTGCACCGTCACCACCAGCTGCGCGTTATCGCAGCCACTGATGACACACACCCGGTAGGCGACCACGCAGGTGCCGGAAGCCGGCACGTTAAAGGTCGCGACGCCGCTGCTGTTGATGCTAGCGCTAGCACACGTCGTCGCACCAAGCAAAGTAAAGCTCGCCCCAGGCGGTAAGGAGCCACTGCCGAACTGATCGTTGGACCCAACGTTGAAGGTGGCGCCTACAAAGCTAGCCGGGAAGCTCGTCGAATCATCTAAGGCATCCACTAACGGGACGGGGGTTGTGTTGCCGGCGGTGTTGTTAGCAGCATTGGAGTCATTGGACGCACCGGCGGTGACCGTGAAGGTGACACCTGTCTGGGGCGTATCCCCTCCTCCCGAAATACCTGGGGCGGTGAAGTTGAAGGTGCAGTTGATGGTGGCACCGTTGGCAAGAGAGCCCACCGGCACCGGAGGATTGCAGCTTACGCCGCTCACGGTTCCCGCTGAGGCCGTAATAGAGCAGGTGGCGTTGGTCGCCGGATCAGGACCGTTGTTGGTACAAGAAAAGCTCAAAGAGGTGTATGACCCACCAGGCGACAGGCTGGGCGGCAGCGAACCCAAACTGGCCGCCATGTCGCTCTGCGCCGCCGGTGCTGCGGGTGCCTCAAAGGAGCCAATGTCGCAGATTGGGACGGTGTCGCCATTGCCATCTAGCGGGCGGGTCACGCCGTTTTGGGATTGGTTGTTCACTACCGAATTGCCGCAGATGGTGCTATCGCCAGTGTCTATGGCCGGGCTGGCTGGGCTGAGCGGGAAATAAGCTGGTGAGCCGGTAAGCACACCCAATTGTGGGTCGCTGGTGGAGAAAACAATGGCACTACAACTGCTGGGGCTGCTTGAGGTTGGGGTGGTTTCGATGATGTTGTTGCCACCAATAAGGGTGCCGTTGCTTCCAGCTCCATTGAAGCAGTCGTAAGACGAAGACCCAGTGCTGTTTGCAAGAATTGAATTGTAGACCTCAGTATACGGCGGGTTCGTACCGGACTTCCACGCGTATAGGGCACCCCCATTTGTTGACGCGGTGTTCCCAGACAAAGTGCTGTTATACACATAGAGAAAGCCACTGTTGTTAGCCACACCCCCGCCATTGGTTGCCTCGTTGCCGGAAAAGGTGCTGTTGGCAACGGTCACCCGTCCTCCTGCGCCAGAAATGCCGCCACCGTTTTGGCTGCTGCCAGTAGCCCTGTTGTTGAGGAAAGTGCTCTTTCGCACCAGCAGCGTACCGCCGAACTCAAAGATGGCACCGCCGCCCCAACCGCCAGCGGCGACATTATTGGAGAATGTGGAATCGTCAATATGAATCGTGGTAGTGAGCGTACCGGCAGACCAGTCGCTTATGGCACCGCCGCCGTTGGCGGCGGTGTTGCCGGAAAAGCTGCTCTGGAGAACCGTTAAAGGTCCTGCTCCATTCGTGGAGATGGCGCCGCCGTAGCCCGCGTTGTTGTTGGTAAATGTAGAGTATGACACGGTGACGGTGAAGACGCCGGTACTGCTGACGGCACCACCATCGCCGCTGGTGCTGTTGTTGGAAAATGTAGTCCGTACAAGCGTAAGGATACCTTGGTTATTGTAGATGCCACCACCTCCAAAGCTTCCTCCGTTTCCGTAAGCGATGGTGAGGTTTTGTAAGGTGAGGTTGCCGTTAGAGTTTACTTGCATTACCCGCACGTCCTGAACGGTGTCTCCATTGGTGTCACCGCTGATGGTGATGCTTTGCCCGCTGCCGTCAATCGTCAGCGTGCCTGCCGTGCTCGCGTCCACGATGTTGGGCAGGGTGGAGCTGAGCGTGATTGTGCCGCTCACGCTGAAGGTGATGGTGTCGTTGCCAAAACCTGTTCCCGTGCAATCGTTGAAGTTGGCGTTGGTGTTGGCCGCGGTAATGGCTTCGCGGAGCGTGCAGAGACTGTCGCCGTTGGTGGTGTTGTCGTTGAGGGTGTTCACGGTCAAGCTGGCTGCACCCGCCGGTGCCACCCAAAAACCGAGGACCAGGAGCAAACCCCCAAGCCAACGCCCCGTTGGTTTTGCCTGGAGAAAAACCCTTTTCGTGTCTAACGTCTTTCGAAGCCAAAGCATCTGTCATCCTCCTCCTTTCGTCTTTTGCAGCCGCTGCCCAAAAAACACCTGCATTGCCCTTTGCCTCCCCCAGCTCCAAAGACCGCCTCGGGTTCTTGGACCGAGCCGGGTCCAACGCCAAAACCAACCCCACTCCTAGCCCCACTCCTGTGGGGAGAGGACAGATTCCCTCCCCTCGCAGGGGAGGGTCGGGGTGGGGTCCATGACCTCACCCCCAGCCCCTCTCCCACAGGGAGAGGGGAGCTCCCTCCCCTCGCAGGGGAGGGTCGGGGTGGGGTCCAGGGCTGGGGGTGGGCAAGACAAGCGAGCATCCAGCTTTGCTGGCGCGCGCGATGTTGGGCTGACGCGCCAACTGTGGGGCTGGCGCGGCGCGCGGGTCCCACATTTTTTCTTGTGTGGGGCCAGCGCTCCTGCGCCAGCTTCTTTTCCGCGCAGAGCCTGCGCGCCCCACATCTCGTCCACTCCCAAAATGCGCCGGTGCCCCCCGCGGGCGGGGTTGGGTCGCCGACCCCACCCGCGGGCGAAAAAACACCCCCCTTCGGGCCCTGAAGCCGTCCATGTTACTTGCGTCGAGCGGCTTCCAGGGCAGCCAGGCGCGCGGCCAGGGTGGCGAGTTGTGCCTGCTGGGCGTCAAGTCGCGCCCTTTGCGCCGCGTTCTCTCGCTCCAGCTCGGCGACCCGCCCTTCCAGCTCCTCGATGCGGGCGTCCTTTTCCTCCACCACCTGGTACAGACCTTGAATTGCCGCTAACGCCACGCCGTCGGCGTCAATGGTGCTGATGTGCTTGTCGTCTTCCCCCACCCCAAAGGCCGCGTAAAAATCCTGGGCCATGGGTCCAATGTGGCGGATCGAGTCGTCTTGGGACTTGTAGTTCCAGGTTTGAATGGGAATCGCCACCAAACGCAACAGCAGCTCCTTGGTGTCCACATCCGCAAAGTTTTCCTTGGCGGCGCGGTCGCTGATGGAAGACCACGCACTGCCTCCCGGTGCCAGCTGGACACCGGCGTTGGGACTACCCGAGCCATCAATGGCCGAAACAAACTGCACCCCACCGGTGGCACGGACCCGGAACTGGTTCGCGGCGGTGGATGGGAAATCAAAGTTATTGGAATCGGCGAAGATGAATACGCCGTTGTGAGTAGGATCCGCGTTCTTGGCGCGGCTGCCGACGACGAAACTGTAGTTGCCGGCGGCGGTGTTGCCGTGGCCCCCGCCCACGGTGGCCCAGCTGCCGCTGGCGGTGTTGCTCGCGCCCCCGCCGACGGTGGCGTACCAGTTGCTGGCGGTGTTGTTGTAGCCCCCGCCCACGGTGGCCCAGCTGCCGCTGGCGGTGTTGCTCGCGCCCCCGCCCACGGTGGCCAAGCTGCCGCTGGCGGTGTTGCTCGCGCCCCCGCCGACGGTGGCGTACCAGTTGCTGGCGGTGTTGCTCTGTCCGCCGCCCACGGTGGCGTAGGGCCTGTCGCTGGTGGTTCCGGCGTTATCGCCAGCCTGGTTGTTCGCCCCACCGCCCACCGTGCCGTAATCGTCGGTGACGCGGTTGGTGCAAGGATCGGTGCCGAACAGGCCACAGTTAGTGTCTGAGCTCCCACCACCGGCAAGGGTCGCGCCCACCACGCCGGCCGTGACGCTGTTACCGCTGAAGCCGCCAATGAGGTTGACGCTGGTGGCGTTGGGCTCCAGGCGCAACGCCCGGGCGTTGTTGACCCGTAGCTCCAAGGCCACGTTGTCGGTGGTCCCGAGGAAGTTGGCGCTGGGGTTGGTGCCGCCGTTGCCGGTGAGGGACCAGGCACCACCGGCACCCACCGCTTCGCAGGTGACGGTGCCATCGGCGTTGACCACGCGAATGGCGTTGCCAGTGCCACAGCTACCCGTCACCCGCAGCTGGATTTGGGTGCTGTTCACGTCTGCCGCAGCAACGGACCCATCGAAGATCTTGCTCCCATCCACACTGCCGGCCGCCAGGTCCGCCAGAGCCACGCTGCCATCGGCAATCTTTGAGGAATCAACGCTGTTGGGCGCGAGGTCCGCGAGACTCACGCTGCCATCGGCAATCTTGGAGGAATTCACAGCGTTGGCAGCAATTTGCGGGCTGGGGTAGGTGCCGGTGAGATCACCGCCGGCTGGTCCCGAGGGCGGTATGGAGCTGGTGGTTTGCCACTGAGGTGCAGCACCAGGACCTTGGGAAACCAAGAATTGCCCCGCAGTGCCCGCGCTGCCACCCGCCTGCAATTCCCGGGTTAGGCTCACATCTCCCTCGCTGTCCACGCTAAAAAGCGGGTTGTTGGTGGAGGAAAGCACCTGCAGCTTGGGCACGTTGCCGGCGGCCTCGTCGGCGGCGGTGTTCTGGCTTACCAGCTTGGCGTTGTCACCGGTGGTGGTGACGCTGACGTTGGCCCCGCTCACGGTGAGGCTGCCGCTCATGGTGTCCCCGGCCTTCTGGACGTACAAGCCGTTGGTGAAAGCGGTGTCCAGGGAAAACGTGGTCCCGGAAAGACTCAAACCTGAACCCGCCGAGTAGGTGGTGTCGTTGTCAATGCCGTCGGCAAAACCGAGAGGAACGCCGGTGATCTTGCCCCAGGCGACGTCGCTGATTTTGCTGTCGTTGATGGCCAAAGGCGCTACCTGCGGGTTGGGGTAGGTGCCGGTGAGATCACCACCGGCAGTACCCGAGGGCGGGAAGCTTGTGGGGGCACCGGTGATCTTGGACCAGGCCACGTCCGTGACCTTGGCATCCGTCACCGCCCCGTTCGCCAAATCTGCGGTGGTCACAGTGCCGTCGGCAATCTTGCTGGAATCCACGGCGTTGGGGGCCAGCATGCCGTTGGTGATGCCCAAGGGAGCCACACTCACGGTGTTGGCATCCACCTGGATCCCCGCTCCCGCCCCCACGTCCAGGGTCACCGCACCCGAGGTTCCACCCCCCGTAAGCCCGGCGCCGGCACTCACCGCAGTGATGTCGCCACTTGCACCCCCTGCCGTCGAAGAAATCGTGATGGTCTGCCCCGAGGTGCTGATGTTTACATTGGAGCCTGCAGCCAACGTGACGTTCCCGGTGAGGTTGTTGAGCTTCTTCACCGCTGCGGAATCCTGCAGCATTGCCGCCGTGACCCCGTTGTTGGCAATGCTCACGGTGTCGGCATCCACTTGAATCCCTGCACCTGCCCCCACGTTCAAGGTGACGGTGCCGGAGCTGCCACCACCGGTGAGACCAGCCCCGGCTTCCACAGCCGTGATGGCCGCCACCGCGTTTTCCGCGAGCAACCCATCGGCGTAGTGCATCTCCACCGTGGAGGGATCGTCCGAGCCGTTGGCCACCGAGGAGCCAAAGGCAATGACCTTGCCTGTCCCCCCGGTGACCTCAACCTCGATTTGATGGTTGCGCATCTCGGTGCCAAAGAGGTCCCCCACGTTGACCTGTCTTTGCTCCCGAGGACCCAAATCCCAGCTCTGCGGCGAGCCCACCACCGCTCCGGTTTCATCCAAAAGCCGCAAGGTGACGGTGCAGGCGTTGCCTGTGGTTTCCACCACACCCACGTTGAACCGGAAATCCGAGACGTTTTTGTCCGAGGAGGTTTGCCTCACCCCCACGATGCGGGTTTTTTCTCCAGCCCCAATGGCAAAAGACGCGGGAATCCCCGCAAAGAACTGCCCCTTGGAGTCGCGAATGCCCTCGCCGCTCGCTTGGGCGTAAATCCGGGAAGACACCAGCACCTTTTCGCTGGCAACGATGCGCAAGGCGCCAAAAACCGCCTCCCCAAACATGAACTGCACCGCGTTGTCGTAGCGCTTCACATCCCCCGGAGGGATGGTGTCGGTGAAGGACGAAGGGGAAGGGTTGGCCTGGCGTTTGAGCAGGTAAACCGTGATGTTGGCCGGCGAGGTGTTGGGGTTGTAGACCCACACGGTGGTGTACCAGGGAGAAAGCCCCACCGCCGAACCCACCGACGGCAGGTAAACATCCGTGCCGGCAAAGCCGGCAAACGATGGTTGGGCCAAAACTGCCGCAACCACCAACACTAACAGAAACGTTTTGCCGCGAAACATGTTCTCCTCCTTTGGGGACAGCTCGTCTTCGCTGTCGGTTGTTTCGAGGTGGCCCAAACCCCTCGCCGGCATCGCGTGCAGCCGTCCCTCATGTTCGAAGCCAATTTAGGTTGAGTCGCAGGAGCATGTATAGTATCCTTTTAGGGTAGGTTTTGTATGTATCTCGCGTTGCGCACCGCTAAGTTGAACGAGCTGGAGCAGCTATTTCCCCTCATCCGCGACAGCTCTGTTTACAGCCCCGAAGAGCGAACAAAGCTTTTGGAGCTTTGGGCCTCGGTGCTCCGGGGTGGAAGCGGCGAATCCGCGGTGGTGGAGGACCACAACCGCCCGGCCCACCAACGGGTGGTGGGGTTTGGCTTGAGCGTGTTTGTGGCGGATTGGTTTTCTGATCAGGCAGCAAGCATGGCGCCGTACATTGGCCAGCGGCTCCTGGAGCTCTACTGCGACAACCGCTCCCCCATTCTCACCAGGAAACAGGTGGCCCAAGCCAACGTGCGCGAGGGGTTGAACGTGTTGTCACTTCACGTGGGCTGGCCCGAAGAACGCCTTACGCCGCTGGAGATCAAACATGTGCGGCATTTTTTGTCTGACGCCTTTGTAGTGTTGCACCGGGGGTACAAGCTACGCTTGCTCCTCCATGAGTTTTATGGCAAGGAAGAGCTTTCAATGCTATTTGCCATGGGTGGTGTGCTCTGGTCCGATTACTCTTGGTTTTTCCAGGCTCACCCGGATCTGACACCCCCGGAGGAACGCTGGCCTTACTTGGGAGGAGTAAGGCGAGAAGAGGCGTTGCAGCAAGAAGCCACCGTTTCTTTTGCGGTGTTTTCCTCCCCCCCACCACGGTACTCGTTTACCCCCCGCGAGCAGGAGGTGCTCCGCATTGCTCTCCTGGGCAGCACCGATGAAGCCATTGCCCAGGCCCTTGGGCTTTCGCTGGTGACGGTCAAAAAGCTCTGGAAGTCCATTTACGAGCGGGTCGCCGCTAAGAACCCGGCGGCGCTGCCATTCCCCTGGCCGGAAGTCTCCAATGGTGCGCGCCGGCAAAAGGAAAAGCGCCGATTTCTTCTCGACCATATTCGCAGTCACCCCGAGGAAATACGCCCAAGACCCACGAGAAAACACCGCCCGCAGGCCTCCGATGGCGGCTAAAACACCTTTGGAAGCGGAAAGTCCCACCTTACCTGGGTCCAAAAGGTGAGCGCGAGAAGGGCAAAGGACCATGCGCGCCCGGCGGGCATGACCCACACCCCTCAAAAAAAAAACCGGCCCCCGGAGGGGCCGGTGGGGTGTGGGGGTGCCAACCCCCTTAGGGACGCGCCGGTACCTGGTTTGGGGCTTGTTTCTGAGCTGCCAGCTGCTCGTAGCGCTCACGGAGGCTCTTCATCCTTTCGTAATGCAGCTCTTTTTCCTCCGGCTGACCCCATTCTTTGGGATGCAGGTAGGTGCCCTGCTCCTGCGGTGATTTTTCCTGCTCCACGGGGATGCGATGGGCTTCAGCCCACGGATCCTTGCGAATTCCGGTAACTTGCCAGGAGACCTCGACATTTGGCATGTTCGTGCGAATCACGAAGCGGTTGTTCCTAATCTTCTCTTCCACAATGGCTTGGGCAAAGCGGCCAATCACAGTCAGTTGGTAGCGGAAGTCCTTGTTCAAAGCCTCAAACCACTCGGGAAGCTCAATGATAGCTCGACCTTCTTCATCGGTGACCACCACGCCGTCGTAAACGTTTTTCATCTCCGGAGACTCTACGAAGAAGTGGTTTAGGTACTTATTCTCGGGGTCCAGAGGGTGATCAATTTTGAAGCCACCGCCCCCTTTCTCCAGAAAACCTGAGACGTAAACCTTTCCGGCGAAGTAGCCGGCGTAGCCGGCGGTGCTTGCCCCGTAGATGCCCATCCCGTTGACAGAGTTATTCACTCCGGAAACACCAGCCAAGCTGGCACTGGCGACCCAACCGCTAACGCCATCCTTGCCACCAATAAAGCCCTGAGCCCCTGTGCCGCTGTTTTGACCGTAAACCCCGTAGCCGTCGGAGTTGGCACTCACGCCTCTAACGCCTGCCATGTTACTCATGAGCGAAACCCCCCGAACCCCGTCGTTGCCCTGACTGTCGCCAAAGACGCCAACGGCCGAACTCCCTTGGCCGTGGACACCAGCCCCACTGCTCGCCATAGCGTAGCCCCAGACGCCGGTGCTATCGGCGGTGCCGTAGACCCCGACGCCTGTGGCACTGTTGCTTACGCCGGCAACCCCCAGTTCGCCGAGTCCCCTGACGCCGATGCCGCGGTCAGCCTGGCCCAAGACCCCGATTCCCGAGGAGCCAAAGCTGCGGCCGAGAACTCCGATGGTGTCGGTGCCGCCGGTGTGGGACGCTTCGCCGTAAACAGCTACGTAGCCTGAAGAGGTAGCCATCGTATATCCGGCCACACCGGTTCCGAAGGCACTTTCGCCGCGAAGGGCCGTACCACTACCCGTGTTGCTGATTACGAAGGAAAGCGCGTCTCCGTTAGAGCCATTGTACGGCAAGGTCAGCCCCCCTTGCAGGTCGCTGCCCCAGGTCAGCGCGCCCCCGGAGAGCTTGAGGACCTGCCCATCGCTGCCGCCAGACGCTGAAAGCTTGGCAGCGGTTACCGCACCGTTGGCCAAATCGGAGGTTCCTACGCTGCCATCGGCAATTTTGGATGAATCCACGCTGCCGTCGGCCAGCATGGCGTTGGTAATGCCGCCGGTGGCCACGGAAAGCGTCACATCGCCGCTGGTGCCGCCTCCGGAGAGCCCCGCTCCCGCGTTCACCGCCGTGATGTCACCACCGCCTCCGCCAGGGGTTGCCGAAATCGTGAGCGTTTGGCCGCTGGGCGTAATGCTCACGTTGGAGCCCGCCATTAGGTTGACGTTGCCAGTCAGGCCGTTAAGCGATTTCACCGCTGCGGAATCCTGCAGCATGGAAGCCGTAATCCCGTTGGTCGCCACACCCACCGTATCCGCATCCACGGTGATCCCTGGGCCTGCACCCACGTTCAGCGTGACGTTGCCGGAGGTGCCACCCCCGGTGAGCCCCTGGCCCGCCG